>Ga0310697_10000562_pt1 | contig 48501 bp, 78 predicted proteins | sample 172DNAGHGlowgp2_FD_203883 | JGI IMG/M metagenome (GOLD analysis project Ga0310697, IMG submission 203883) | Sheep rumen microbial communities from Palmerston North, Manawatu-Wanganui, New Zealand - 1728 DNA GHGlow gp2 (v2) (version 2) | ecosystem: Host-associated > Mammals > Digestive system >...
TTGCGGTGCCCGGTGTTGCCGTCCCCGGTGTTGCCGTCCCCGGTGTTGCGGTGCCCGGTGTTGCGGTGCCCGGTGTTGTTGAGACCCGTATTGTTTTTGCCCTGGTTTGCGATCTCAAGGAGCTCGCACCAGGGGATCTCGCGGATGACGAGGAGCTTATTTGTGCAATGCTTATCGTCACCCTTGTCCACTTCACCGTAGGCCAGCACCAAAGCCACCTTGTTGTCCGAATCGAAGTTGTAATAGTTGAAGCAGTTCGCGGCAACAGGGCAGTAATGATAACCCCAATTGCACAGGGAAGGATGTTCAGTCATCTCGTAATGCCCGCCCACTTCATACTGCATACCGCGGCATGACCAGTTGGGATTGAACACCTTGAACCCCAATTCACCTGTAAACGTGCGGCCTTCCGCCATCTTTACTTCCCAGCATCCATCCTTCGCAACAAATTCAGCTTCCTTGGTGTCACAGATCACATCGAGCATCGTTTTCATATTGTTTTCTCCTTTTTTTATTATCAGTTTCTTCCTATTTATTACGTGTTACTGAGCGGAACTGCGTTCCGTGAAGGAATAATGTACCTCCTCATATCCTTCCGGCTTGAAAGCTGTGAACTCAATCAGGTCAAAAGCCCAGGTTCCAACCTGGTCAAAGTCCGGGTGACAATCGTAGTAATCTCCGCCGCCACGGTTATTTCCACAGGCAGTCAGCAGAGGGAGAGGATTCACGCACATGTCCCATGTTTCAGTTTCGCCGGTCCTCCAATCTTTGTAGGATTCGCGCCACTTGTTTTGCTGCGCATAGGATGCCAGGTCGAGAAACTTTTTCTGGCTGTGGTTTACAAGATACCAGCCGATAAAGTCATCCACACCTTGAAACATAGACAGCGGCTCAGGGCGAATCTTGCGTTTGTCTACACCGTGATCCTGTTCTTCCTGTACCCAGATTTTGCCATAGATTTCCTTGAATTTCTGCTGGTCAATCTTCTGATAAGGTTCATCACCCCATTTGCCTTGCGTTACATCGTTAGAGTAATCGCCGATCCACGCCATCCGCATCGGCGTGTGCAGAATTTGGGAAAGCGCGGCGCTCACGAAACTGTTACCAAGGTAACTGTGCTCCATCAGCTTCATGCCGCTCCCGTAATCTCGGGAGTACAGCCAGCGCACTCCGCCACGAGCACCGATAAAAGCAGGCTTATAATACTGCCCCATACTGAGACCTCCTTATCAAAGCGGCTTCTCGTAGCTTATAATCGTCACGGCTTCCGACATATCCAATACGTGTTGTTTGATTGCCACTTCGTCTACATCATCTCCCGCCCAGGCAAATCCAGCATCATATTCGGCCAGCACCTTCACCTTCATGTCTTGTGGAAAACGGCTGAGTTCCTTGATCAATTGCTTTACTGTCATCAGTCCGTCACCTCCAGGTAGTAGCTCAGTTCTTCTCCTTTCAGATTATCCAGCGCATATGCCGCTGTCTTGTCCCACAGGTCGTTGTATACCCTGGCAAGCGGTTCATTTGTCTCGTACCACTGCCATATTTTGTGGTTCAGCACCATCACCAGGTCGGTCAGATACCGGTAGTCATGCTTCCATTCCTCGAAAGCACGGCTGTAGGTGTCTTTGACTGCCTCAATGCCGAAAGAATCCGCGATGCTAAAGTCCATCCAGAATGTGGTGGTGAATTCTTCGTTCATTTTTCCATCTCCATTTCCCGTTTGACGCACATTTTGATGATCGCATTATACTTTTTGCTAAACACTGTACATTCCGGGTCATCTTTGATAGCGTCATATGAAATCTTCTCCAATTCCTCCCTCGTCTTTGCTGCTTTGATCATGTTACTATAGCAAGCAAGACTCCTGGCCTTCATTTCTGCGTCAACCTCCATTCGTCCATCAGGATATAATAGGTTCTCATCAATGGGATCTTTTCAATGCCGCTCAACTCACCGCTCTTGTAGTTTTCTTCGATGATTGCGGCCAACTTTTGAAGCATCACGCCGTCTCCGCTATGGTTTAACAACTGCTGCATTCTTGTTTTGAACAGAAGAATATCTTTTTCCATATACTTCCATCTTTCCACGATTATGATCTCGTCGAACTGATACGGAATCGAACTGGCCTCCTTCATCAGTTGGTCGTACTGTCTCACGATCACATCGTCCGGCACCTGGCGCTGACGCAGCTTATTCCTCCTTTGACACTCTGCGAGCGGGGTGTTCATGTATATCGCAATCCTGTGACACTGAATGGCGTCTACCCTTTGCAGGATTTTCTTCCTGGCAAACGCCGTGGTGCTGGTGGCGTCAAATGCCACGTCAAACCCGGCGCACAGCAGGTCTTCCATGGTCTTGTATGCCCGCTCAAATACTCGCTCCGGTTCTTTTTGGCTGGCTTCATCGCCGAACCATTCCTTCCTGATTGTGTCTGGGCAAACGCGGCTGCAACGGGGGATTTGTTTGGCAAAGGTGCTTTTGCCGCTCCCAGCGGGGCCGATCATCACATACAGGGTGGGCTTATTCATTTTGCGCACCTTCCCAGTCGATTTCTTTCCAGCGAATATCATCTTCCTCAATATCCAGATCAGGGTCCAGCGTCAGGCAGGCATCCCCGTTCTCCAGAATCTGCTTTGCAGCAGCCTTTTCAATCTGTTCGGAAGACGCGTCCATAGGAACACGAACATAAGTCCTGTATGCCCGCAGGATGCCAACGTCCACCGGCACAACCTGATACTCTGTGGGAATTTCGCCCTTCGCAAAGGCGATCAGCTGCTCTTCACTGAATCCCATACCTTGAAGAGCGTCACGCAACATTGCGTATTTAATACAGCCAGGAACAGAACATGTTGAAGCAATCGAATTGATCACATCCTCGATCAGGTTTCGCGTTTCCGCACAGTATTCAGTAGAACGGGCAAGATACATACCAAGTTTGCTCATAAGTTTCTCCTCCTTACGCGAACAGGTAAGCTCTGTCGCTGTAGCGATACGGTATGTCGTGGGATTGTCCGGCAGGCATCCCGTCAATCACCACGCGCTCAGCCAAAGGCGCAGCTTCCTTCGCCAGCAGGGTCATCTGGTCTCTGCTCATGCCATGCCGCCAGGCCATATGCACGGTATCCGCCATGTAATACTTAGCGTGGCTGGGTCCAGGTTCATAGGGCTGAATCACCGCGTCCTGATAGCGGCTTTCAAGGTCGGGGATATTGTCGTAGTTGAGAATGACTTTGCTTTCACTGGGACACATGGACGAATCACTCCTCCTCTTTTCTGATAATGGAAACAAATTCACAGTTAATTTTCAAAGGCGCTCCGGTTATTGGAGCGCCGTGGGCTGGACGGTGTGCAGGTCGATCATCGGGAAGTCGATTTTTGTCTGCGCGGCCTGTACAATGGCGGGCTTTTCCGTAAGCAGTTCCGTCTGGAGCTTATTCAGTTCCGCTTTCATCTGGTTGTGCTGCTCCACCCGCTTGTTGTATTCCCGGATGGGCTTGTTAATCACGTACTGCTTGCGGGCGGCGTTCTTCTGGGCACGGATATGAGCGGCCATGGCAATGTTCTGCTTGGCCAATTCAGGGTCTTGCTTGCCAATCCTGTGCCAAACAGAAACGTAGCTTCTTCCAACCTTTTCAGATATTTCTTTGTTGGAATAACCCATCTCCCGAAGTTGTTTCATTCTTGCAGTTTCTTCTTCTTTCGTAGCGAAGTTGCCGCCGAACCAACCTCCCGTAACGGATGAACTGCGAATTTGCCGCATATTTTCACGGCAGCGGAGCTTTCTGCATTCGGGGCAAATCAATTGGTTGCTGTTGACTTTCGTATAAGTATTGCCGCAATCAACACATACGTCTTGATCGCCTTTGCCTTTAAACCCCATTTCTTCCGCCGCCTTCATAACCTGAACAACGGCGGGTGTGCGAACATTTTTTCTTGCTTTGCTCAAAGAAATCTGAACCGCCACTTGGGTCATTCCGAGTTTTGCAGCAATATCCTTAGCAGTCACGGGAGTCATAACAGAAGCAACAGCGGCGACGGGATTCTGGATGGTGGTATTCATATTCGTATCTCCTTTTCGTGATCAGTCCGCATTGCGAACCTCGTGATTGTGAAGTGTTGGTAAAGTTTAGGTCAGTCAAATTCCGGGGATAAAAAATCTCCTTTCTTACAGGCTTGCGCAGAAGTCGGCGAGCTTGTGCCAGAGTTTGTAGGTTGCGGGAGTCATTTTCACGCTCTCCGGGACGCCTTTATAGAACATCCATGAATGCGCCTGACCTTTGATTCTGCTGATAGCGTCGCGTTCACGCTCTGTGAATGACTGCGCCATCAAACGCTTCCTTCTTCCGGTGCACCATATGGAGCGCGACATGGTTTCAGCGATGATTTGATACGGAAGCTCTCGCTGAATTTCGTCATGATTGAACTCAAGGTACAGCTTCATCCTTCATCCTCCTTGTTGATTTCGCGGCGAAGAAATTCCCTAAACTCCAAGTCCCATCTTTTTTCGCCGCCCCATTTTGTTCTCGGATATTCTGTCTGCGTCCCCGATTGATAAAGAGCAGCTTCCGTGCACAAAGCGCCGTCCTTGTCAACGATGACGGTGAACCACCAGTTTTCGCAGTTCACACCGACGTTCTTATAGATAATGGACGGCATCGCCACCCCTCTCTGCTTCCATGCGGTTTTGCATTCACGACAGAACTTAATGAAGTCCTTTATGAAAGCTTCCTTGTCGTAATAGATTTTTTTCAGGATGTACGACCTCACTTCCTGACCCTCCTCTTCACGATTTTGTAAGGATACTGGGGCATGTTCTCGATGTATTCCTTCTTCCGCTGCTTCGCTTCGGCGAAGGTTTCTTCCGTCAGAACCTCCTCCCAGCCGTCGCCGTAGCCGTAATTCGTCATCAGCACGTATTCGTCTTTCGTTTTGCGGACATAGCTCATAAGCTGCGCCTCCTCAGTTGATTTCCGCCAGCTTGTTCATCCATTCCTCGCCGAACAGATCCAGCAGGGCTTTGTACTGGTTCACACATTCCCGGTGAATATTTGCCACGCGCTCATAGGATTCCTTACTGTTGATCGTGTAGCCAAATTCGCGGGCAAAGTCCCACACATCTTCCTCAACGGGATAGCTTTGCAGACAGGCCAGCACATCATAAGACGTGGGTCGCATATTATGCAGATAGTTATAGGCGCTGTCGAAGAACGGGAAGTCATAGATTTTCTTGTCCCGCTTCAGCACAACGTGATACTTGACGTGCAGGTTGGTGTCCTTGTTATCAAATGGGAAGCCGCGCACCACGCCGATGCGATGAATGGTGCACTCCGTTCCGCTTTCATTCAGGAAGTCGATTGCCTGACGTTGGTATTCGCTGATCTTTGCCATTTAAATTTCCTCCTCTTCTTCGTCGCCGAACACTTCGTCAAACGACCCGCCGAATTCCGACTCAAACAGGTATTCGATCCATGCGTCGCCCAGTTCTTCGCGGATTTTGTCGAGTTCTTTCGAGGTGTGAAACTCCAGCAGCGCGTCATACTCCCGCTGGTATTCAAAACCGGAATCATGCTTCTTCGATACGGCGGAGGGATAATATTTTCCCCAATCGTAATATCCGGTGCCGTACCAACTGGCGGAATAATCCGCTTCGATGTACTCATAGCAGGGAAAGTCAGGCTTTACCGCATCATCCACGATTTCCAGCACCCTGTCGATGGTTGCGTCCAGCTCCTTTCGGTTGATGTATTCATACTGGGTGTGGGCGTTGTAGTATCCGCTGGAGAGGTTGACCGCCGCCACGCCCAATTCCGGCGCAATCAGGGAAATATCAGTGAATGTGCCCCAGTCGGTTATAAACCCCTTCCCTGTGATGTAGTCCTCGAATTCTTCGTTGTCGCACTCATAGTAAACAGCGTCGTTTTTGCCTTTGCGGTCGATCTCGATCAGGCATTTCAGCTCGTCCAGGCCGTCTGGCAGCTCTCCTTTCCCGTGCGCTGTGCAGAACGACTTTGCGCCGATGCCGCCGATTTCCTCGTTACAGGTAAACAGAAGCCAAGGCTTCACCTTTGCCCGTTCATAGATCGTATTCAGCGCATACACGCCGCACCGGTCGTCGCCGCCGATACCCTGCGGGGACATCCAGATATTGCCGTCCTGAGAGATACAAACATTCTTAACGGGTTCCTTGTGCACCGTGTCCAGATGGGCAACCAGCATGACCGGGGCTTCACCGCGCACCAGAATAAATTCGTTTTTCATTGCGCCGCCCTTGCCCTTGTACATGTCACACAGTTTCACGAAGAGTTTGTCCTGCGTGGGAATCAGATAATCCTCAAAGCGCTCAAAGTATTTCATCACACAGCCTCCTCCTCTTCTTTGATCATGACCCCGCAGGTCGGGCAGGTTCCATCTGGCCGGATCATCACGTTGTCTTCGCAATGGGGGCATTGCACGTAGTCATATCTGCAATCGCATTCCTCGCAGACATAGATGAGTCTGCCGTTCGCCAAGGTGATGCGGGTCATATCCTCCCGCAGATGCCAGTCTCCGCAGTTCTCGCACTGTTCACATGCTTCTTCAAGACAGGAATTACAATAGATATCTTCGCCCACCCAGGTCATGGATTCCCGGTCGTGATATTCGCCGCACTGGTCGCACTGGAAATAATGCTCGTTATTGCATTGACTGCACACATAGATTTCGTTTCCAACTGGATTGTAAACCGGGAATGTCTCATGACAGCGTTCGCCGCAGCGGTCGCAGGTCTGTACGCAATCGTCGCAGTACATCCCTTCGCTGATTTCGTCACCGCACATGACGCACAAGCCATAGGTTCCCACAATCAGGGGCTTGACCGTGTCCATGTCACAGTCGGCGCGGAAGGAAATATGACCGTCGAAATTGTCATAAATCCAGTCCTCATATCCACCGAAGCCACACCCGGAGTCCACGTAGCGGGAGTAATATTCATCATAGGAGTGGTAGGTTTTCCACAGGTTCGGTTCACATTCCAGCGCGGAAATTTCCCGCTGAATCAGATCGCGGTACAGCTGGGAGTCCTTATCCGCGCCATACACGCCGCCCGATGTGTTGTACATGCGGGACTGGAGAAGCAAGCCGCTTCCGGGACGGTAGGCGAAGATTTGCCGCGTCGTTTTGCGGTTGTTGAACGATTCTGGATTCGTCGGATCATCCACCGTGAACACGATGAATGTGACGTTGTCGCGGGCATATCCAGAGCATCCGCAATTATACGGATACGCTGTACTATTGAAGCTGTGACACGATGTGAGCGTGCTTCCGCGTTCATCGCCCTTCGGATTGCTCATGGTCAGGAAGTGGGCAGGGTTGATACTGACGTAGAGCTTGAAGTCCAGCTTCTTGCTCGTGAGCTCGTCTGCAAACTGCGCATACAGCCGCTGGAATTCGCTTCCCTGCGTTTCATCGGCCACGCCCAGCGCCTGGCACAGCGCCTTAAACACGCGGCTCTTTTTTTTGCCGGGCTTATACGCATCGGGGGCGAGCTCATTGAGCGCACGAATTGATTCTTCGAGCCATTCGCCAGCCAGATCAGGTTCTTGAAAGAAACCCATCGCACCCCTGTATGCAAAATACTGCGGCCCATCCATTTTGGCGATTGCCCTATGCAGGATTTGATCCGCAAGCTCTGCTATCCGGTTAGGGTCCGGGTTATGCGTCCGGGTGCCGTTGATCACCAGCGCATCCAGTTCCGGGTCCCATACTGGAGACTTGCTAAACAGGTCGCGCAGGTCCTGCTTTGCTTCCACACTGTCACGGGCAAGCCTTTCGATGAAGCTGTCGGTCACGTCCTCCAGAATGTCCTGCTGACGAGTGTGCGCACCATAGTCCTTGAGCGCCCGACGAATGTTTTCCTCTGCCTGCTGAATCGTCATTTTATTTTCCTCCTCATCTTATTTCTCGCTGTAAGTCCACCCGTTGCGGTAGTATTCGCGTACTGTTTCCTCTGTCCAGGTTCCGGGATAGGTACAAGTCCCGTTTTCACCCTCTACTACCCATTCCAGCCCGCCGAAGTTCTTGGTTCTATGGTTCAGCCATACCAGGTAGATATTCCACACCGTTATCCCTCCTTCACGCACTTAATCAGCGCAGTCGTAACACCGACGGAGTCCAGCCCGCCAATATCCGCGTAATACACGCGCTCCAGGCTCGTGATGACGACGAGGTTTTCGCACAGAACAAGTCCCGTAATGTCCGGGTCGATCACGCGAAGCAGGTTCAGGTGACTGGCCACGTAGTTTTCGCGGATTTCCTCCGCAATGCCGTCCGCCAGCTCCTCAAACGCCTGAGACAGAGCCGCGAACATTTGTTCGTCATTGATGGGGACAATTTTGTGGGGGATTTTCCGGTTCAGAGTTTTCATTTCGTTTTCCTCCTCAGATTTTCTGATAAATAACCATGCGCCGTTGGGCTTGCATGATCGGGTCGATAAGTTGGCAGGGTAAATTTTCACTTCTTACTTTCCTGATAAATTATTGTGTTTCCGAAGAGTAAATCGAGCCTTTAACCACAGGCGACACCCGCTTTCCGCAGGTCGCTCAGGTATACCCGCTGACGTGCCGCATAGAAGTAGCGCTCGTTGTAGTCGTCATACCGCACAATGGATTTGCTGATATGATTCCTTTCCCTGTGCTTGACAATCACGTCCAGTTTCTTATCGATGCTGATATCCAGCACTTCAACGCCCGCCCAAGGAGCGACGAATTTTGCTGGCTCATATCTTCCTTTACACATTTTCTTAATCCTCCTGTCCTAAATTCTTAGTATTACTAAACATTCAGGTAAAAAATATATGCGTGTGAGCTTTGCGCCAGCGACGCCATTCCGCCCAGTCCCGGATGATTTGCGGCAGTTCGTGAACCGTCCAGAGCACCAGCGTGCCCAGACTGAGCAGCAGCGAGAACAGAGCGATGAATAAGAATCCGTACATCAGATTTCCAGCCATTGCGATTTCCTCCTCTCTTCGACGTAGTTACATCCAGTATTCGTTGAACACGACGGTTGCCCAGCCGGGTTCGTCCTGCTTTTGCTCAATCATAACGCTGTACAAGGCGAAGTATTCGTTATGTACTGCGTAGGGATTTCCCTCAATACGGCACATAATGATCGAGTTGCCGTCCACGCCATGCCGACGAAAGCCGATGAAGATAGGCTCGAATTCCGCATAATTGCGATATGCGTGAACATTCTCGTCAATCTTTCGCAAGTCATAGTAAATGTCGCTGCTGTACGAATTGCACCGCGCGGCATCCTTGATCAGCTTCGTGAAGATGTCCGACAGATTCACGCAGAATTCCGTGGTCAATACCTGACCGTTGGCGTGAGTCGTGCGGGAAGGGCGGAGGGTGTCGTAAAGTTCCCGGATAGATTCGATTTTTTGGCTCATTTTATTTTCCTCACTTTCTCTTTTCTCGTATCGAATTAGGCATACATGGTGTACTTAATCAGCCGCTGCCCCTTCTGCGCGAGATGCGCATACATATCATAGAAGCTCCGGCACCACAACTCTTCATATTTTTCCTCTCCCGTGCGCATATCCAGCGCGAACACCCGACAGAAGAAAAAGTCTTTCGGGGCCTTTTCAATTCTTGACGCTAAACTCATTTTTTATCTCCTTTCTCGAATTTCCCGCATAAATAAAGTCTCTCTGACCCCATCGGCGCGTAGCAAGCAACAGAGAAAGAGAGACATTTATTCTCGCTCAGGGCACGACGAAGGCTTATCTGAGCGGGGCGAGAGTGTTGTTAGCAGATTGTTCCCGCATATTCGTGAATATCTCCGTCATAATCCACGAATACGGTGAAGTAATCATCGCCGATTTCAGGCAATTCCACAATGAACGGTTGCGCAGATTTGATTGCGTGGATTTTTCCGGCATTATAGGACATCAGGAGAAGTCCGCACATAAGCAGGGCGATGAAGAGGGCGAGAATTTTCTTCACGCAAGAATCACCTCCATAACTTCCTTATTGAGTTCAAGCAGAGTCCAGAACGCATCGTGCGTCATCTTGACTCCGTTCGGCGCGACAATGTTTGCTTCGCCGTTCGTGCAGTTTTCGGGAAGTCCGCGATACTCCCCAGTAGAATGTGCGGGATACATTTCTTCATTCCTCCTCAATCATTTATTATGCTTTATTTAGCAGGAATACCAGCCAGTCCAGCCCCATCCTTCTTCATCAAGGCGAGTCCGGTATTCCTGTTTTTCCAAGTCTACTTCTACCTGCGAATAAAGACCTTCGTTATCAGTCGTGTAGAAAGAAATCACATCGGGGCCAGAAGTTCTGGAATCTACGGCCCAGACATATTCATCTTCTCCAAGGAAATTTCCCATATCAATTCCGTTCACAAGTAACGTGAAACGGATTGCGGTATCATGCTGATTTTCCGCGACCGCATTATCAAGTGCTATTCTCATAGCCTTTTCCATGGAAGTCATTTCTTTTTCCTCCTCATTTTTTTATGTGCTTTGCACATTTTTTCTAATATTAAAAGACATGTCGTGTTTTGACATGTCTTTTTGACGAGTTGTATTTGTTATTCTTCTTCTGGTTCTTCTGGAATTTCTGCGATATATCCGTCATGTTGCAATTTCTCAATTACAGCAATTCTTACATATCGCCCAGGTTGTTTTCCTGCATCCGACGCAGCTTTCTCGATTGCTTGTTCGAGTTCTGAATCGTGATAGACTCGGATTGTGTAAGTCTTTGTTTGTTCTTTGCGGTTCAGATATTGTTTTTTCTGTCTGGCTTTTCTTCTTTCTTCTGATTCTTTCAATTTCTGCATACTTGACTGAGTTCCATAGATTGTTCTGATTGGCATTGGCGCACCTCCTTCTTCTGCGCCTTATTCTATCAGATTTCCCGGATTAAATCAACTCCTGTACTCACCTCCGCATTTCTTGTCGATATACTCCACGATTGCAGGATTTCCCGCATTGTAGGCATCTTCCAAGATTTTCCCAGACATTCTGCCATACTGGATTCCAGCCAGTGTAATTCCGCGTGGATATTTTGCAGATTTCTGACATATGAGAACACGGGGCTATTCATAGGATTTCCGAACAGCTTCTTCAATAGCCTCCTTCTTTGTAAGGTTCTCGATTTGTTCTTGATTTTCCGCGATTGTCCCAACTCCGCACCAGAGAAACCATCCGTTCCTGTTCATACTCTCACCAGCCTCCATTCCGACGGGTCTCCAAATCTGCGCACATCCCATTTGTCTTGTTTTAATCTTTCCGCATATTTCTCTTCTGGCGTTTTTTCCCGGATTCCATAATCGGGGAGGTTGTGCTTCTTAATCTCGACCGTGACTTGCGGAATTTCCCGCATTAAAGGCAGACTCCTGCCAATTTCCAGAATTTCCGCCATGTTTTCCATGACGTTTTGAGCTGGAACCTCAAAGCACCCAGCAACGGTCTTGACAATTGCAGTTTTCCCAGATTTCTGCAATTGAATAACCATGGTTGCAGTTTCCAGCTTTCCTGTGTGTGAGAACTTCAATTTCTGAAATTCCACATACGATTCCATAGACTTCTTGCGCTCCCACTTCTTGCAAGAGGGCGCAGAGATACCAAGGGATACAAGATTGACCGACATTGTAAAAACTCCTTTCCTGCTTTCCTATCATAAACCCGCGTTGTGCACTCTCGTGGGCTTATGAAGGGAAAGAAGGCCACCCCTTGCGAAGTGGCCTGTCTTGTGGTATACTGTGTTAGGCGGCGATACCAAGCGCTGCCTTGAGCGCATCCAGCTGCTTGACCAACTCGGCGTTCTGGGCGGCTAACTCGGCTTTCGTGGGGCCCTTCTTGGAATTGGACTTGGTGGCCTTGGGGGTGACGGGCTTAGGAGCCTTGGGGGCAACGAACGCAACCCGGCGGTTCTCACGCTCAACCCAAGCACCATTGAAGAACTGGCGGAAGGTGGCAATGCTGGAGACCTTGCGGACCTTCTCACCTTCGGTGGTGGTGTCCTTGGTGATGGCGATAGCGAGAGAGAGCAGGTGGTCCATGTCGGCGGGCATACCGCAGGCATTGAACAGAGGGGTAGTGGCAACGAGATATTCTTCGGGGGTGGTAACGCGCTGAATCACCTGAATGAACTGGATGTAGGCGTTATAGGTCTGAGTGTCCCACTGAGACTTGGTGAAGCAATCGGGGCGGGAGGTAGACTTCTTGGTGTGGGTGGGCATGGTGAAACCGTACTGATTGACCTGAGACATGACAGAGACCTCCTTCGTGTTGTTGGTGGTGATGGTGGCATTGGTGTTAGTGGTGGTAGACATAGTGATCCCTCCGTGTTGTGATATAGCTTGCTTTGGTTTGAAGCCCCTGCACCGCGTCAAGGTACAAGCTTTAGACAGGGGTTACCTCCGAGCAAACGCAGGGAGGTAAAGAGAGTTTGAGCCTAATTTTATCGTGGTAGGCGCACACTATCCGGGCGGTTCGACCAAGCCGGAGCATCGGTTGGGAGTTTTAACGCCCATTCCCTCGGGCGAGTTACGGCGTTCAGGGATTGCGAGAAAAGGGTAGACTACTCCCTGGGTAGTCCTATGGTTAGCCTACTTTTGTGCATGTTTTCGGCTTGTGTTCTCGTTCACGACGGTCTGTCACCCCGTCAAGATACGGCTACCCCATGCACAGATAGCGACCTATGATAATACCACGATCGTATTTCATAGCCCATAGGCGTGGTTACATCTCCCACTGATAGACAGACCTTCTCCTGCACACATTTGTCACCAACCGCATGACATGCCTGTTCTATCCTCCTATCTGTTCGCTATAATGCGTAACTAAAGCATGGTATAAAGCGGTTTACGATGCTTTACATTATGACTCATCTGTCTACTTAACCTATCGTTTTTCAATTTTCAAGGTTCACGCCGATCGTCTCACCCGATCGACAGCTGCACCATACAACGTTCGGTCGCATTTTGTCAAGCCATCGTGTCAAACCCTTATGCCACAAAGAAATCAATGCCAAATTATACATGTTTTAACCATAAAAAACATTTTATTCATGAACATTTGTTCTCGTACAAAATCAAAAAATGCCTTCAAACCCTTACGCCACAAGGGAAAAATTTTTTTGAAAAAACTTTTTTGGACGTTTCCAATAATTGACAAATGTATAAACGCAAAAATAGCATAGAACATAAATAATACAAAGGTTTTATAGTGTTTATGGTAAAATATGGATATACAGAATGACAAAAAATGTAAAAAAATAATGTTCGGGTTCAGAGCCGAACAATTTTTCAAAAAATATTTTTATCATTCGGAAAACGTGTATACATGTTTTAAAGCTCTTGTGTCCATGTACAAAAAAACATGTATACATAAATGCTTAAACAAAAATACTAAAATACAAATGAATGTATTAAAAAGTGTCTGAAATATATCGTCACACGATATATCGAAAGCCGATATAAATAAGCTGTCAAGGCAAAATACTTGACAGACAAATAACAGAAAATGGAAGAACAGAAAAGGGAACATAACAAAATAATTATGATGCTTTATGCCTTGATTTTACGTTTGGAGGCGGAGAACAGCACAAAAAATCTGTACTGCAGTAATATTTCCACTTCCACCTCAATATAACCCTCTCTAATCGTCGCTAAACATTTTCCAGTATATTAAGAGATCCTTTGAAATTCCTGGAGAAAACCACACGAATATTTTTAAATAATCTCGAAAGACATTCAAAAATCCTACAGTTCTTGTGGGATTATTTTATTTTAATTATAATGAAATAAAAATTGATCACGTTGAAAAAGATGGACTTCGCTGTTCCCATTATTGGCGAAGGAGGTTTGAGCTCTTAGAATTTTGAGGGTCTTATTCTGCCGGGCATAGAAGATCCTTATATACTATAATATAATATATATTCTTCGGGCATCATCTATAATGAATGAACAAATCACTTTCCAGAAAATTGTAAGAACCTTCTCTGACCTTTACGTGAACTACCGTGGCAGATATGTTGTCTGTACAAAGGGAAGAATGCACATTCCCCACATCGGGAACTCGGAGGAGACATGTAAACTTACTGACACGGTGATTGCAGGGCATCTGAATAGACGTTATGCAATTGCTGTTTATGCTGGACCACATGCCTCAAAGTTCGTTTGCTTTGACGTTGATCTTAACGATAAGGATCTTGTGCATAGGCTGATTGACTCGCTGGTGGAGTTCGGGTTTCCAAGAGATCGTATCTACGTGAGCACTTCAGGAGGTAAAGGGTTCCACGTAGAGATGTTCTTTACCGACGTTGTTTATACGAACCACCTGATCGACATGTACGAGACAATCTGCGAGGATAACGGGTTCGACACAAAGAAGGTTGAGTTCCGTCCCACATCGAAGATGTCAATCAAACTGCCACTATCTGTTCACGGTAAGACCGGTAACGTATGCTGGTATCTTGACCCGGAGACGTTGGAGCCCATCGAGGATATCGCGTATGTCATGTCGATACGCCAGATTGACCGCGATTGGGCAACGGAGTTAATTAAGCGTAAGCGCAAAGTCGAGATGCTTGACTGCCCGGAGATGACTGACGAAGATCATATTCCCAAAGGATCCCCGGTTGAACTGACGCGATTTGATACGGCATTTCCTGTGTTACTGCAGGAAGGCACACGGCATAATCTCATGGTATCAATCGGCGTAGACCAACGTTATCGCGGCGTAGCCCAAGAGAAGATCGTTGATGTTCTGATGGAGTGGGCTGCTGCTCAGAACCAGGAGTTGATCAAAAGCTCTCCAGCAGAGGTGAGAGATGACGCGGAGAAGATTGCAGCTTGGGTGTGGGGGCCAAAGTTCAGCGCTGGGCTTAAACCAAAAGACAAGAACATCTTCTTTACGGAATATGACGTGGCTGCGGTTTCCAGTCTTTGCGGGCAGACAAAGCGGCGGGTGCTGTTTCTGTTGATCGCATTTTGCCGCAGGTTTACCATAGCGGTTATATCGGCCAAGAGAATAGCTCGGTATGTCGGGGCAACCGAGAGAGGTGTTATAAAAGCTATCGCAGATTTGGAGCAGCGGGGGTTGATTTCCCACACAAAAGGGAAGAAGGTCATGTACCAAGGAAAAATGATTACGGCCCCAAATCGCTATGCGTATAACAACCCGCGAAGCATGTACTCGGGACGAAATTTTTTGCTTGGGTGGGACTTCAAAGAAGAAACTTTTGAGGCTGCGTACACGGAGGTACTGGCGAATGGAAAAGATAACCATTGAGTTCGATCCTGACAATGAGGGTAGGTATTCTGTGACGGGATCCTGCCCAACGTCAGATGCGGGACTTGAATTGATTAAAGTTGGCGCAGATTTGATTCAAGAATATGTGACAAATAAAAAATCTGATGGAACTCTTGCGGATGAATTGATTGATACTGTAATTGAATTAGGAGGAAAATTGTAATGAATAATTTTGAAATGTTGCTTAACGAACTTACGTCGAAGTCGAAGAAGAACACTACGGAGAAGTCTACCGAGAAGGCGACGGCGACGGCGAAGCTCAATTCTCTCGGTTCTCAGATTGGCGAACAGAGAGAAATTGTGATCCGTTATACCGTTGGGCGGGAAGAACAAGCCAAGGTGTATGAAGGGACTCCAGGTGATAATGGAAAAAAGGAAGATTCTTATGCCATGGCTTTCGCGTTAGGAAAACTGGTTGGGGATATGACCGGACTGGACGGCGCAGAAATATCGTTAGATATTCTGAAGACGATGCTCAAGTCTTTAGTCGGTGGAGCATTGGCTATGATCTTTGATGATATAGGAGGTGTTTTGAAATGAAAGAGATTATTGAAAAGATGACTAACGCGAAAGCTGAGTTTATTGCAGCACAGAATCGTGGAAGCGGGATCGCTGTAGCTAAAGAACGAATGAAGAATATTGCGTTTAATTATTTTGATCAATTGATCGATGCGGCAAAAGAAAACGCCTCGCTGCGCGAAGAGGTGGCGGCGCTGGACGCGGCTCTGGCTGACGCCGACGAAGAACTAAAAGAACTGAAGAAATCGAAAAAGAAAACTGAAAAAACTGGGGAGTGATTTTCGGTGGCTTCAGTTAAGGTTGAGACAAGGAACGAAGGGCGTGGGTTAAGGGAGTGGGATTATGTTCCACTCTCAGAACCGCGTGTTGTAACACAATAGATTTAGAACCGCTGGAAAACGGATGAGGCTTATTACCCACAAATAGAAGAAACTGAGAATCCTTTAATCTCAAACGGAGTTTTTCCATTTTCAGAACCTGTGCTTGTAACTTATATTGACTTGGACATGCTGATCCAAGAGGCAAAGCTTTCAAAGTCAGAATGGAAAATCGTATCGTGGCTAATGCAGGGATATATTGCTTCAGATATAGCTTCTCATTATGGGATCACGAGGCAGAGCGTCAGCGTTTAGCTCAAGCGTGCCGTCGATAAAATATGTGAAGCCAACAATAAAAGGTGGCGAGATGCATTTGTCTGACAAAACACTGTTTGTCGCGGTAATATTTAGTAAGGGGGAGTCTTTATAAATCACTATGATTATGTGTAGTTGCCAGATGGGTAGAAAAGAAAAATTGCCTCTTATGAAGATATTGTAAGAACATAGGAAGAATGGTCTGCTTACTGCGACGATAATTGGCTGACTCCTAAGAGATATATGTTCGATCCAGAAAGCAAAGTCAAATATATGCTCGACGGACTTGCTAATATAATTCTTCGCCCGAACATGGATGGGCTCTTAACTGATTACCAGAAAATGAAGATAGGTAAATACGAGATCCCAATAAGCTCATGCGCTTCTTTGTTTTCTGATGAGCTATATTCTGAAAGACCAAAGATTGACAATGGCGAGGAAGAATTAAGAATGAATATGATGATGGACGAACTGTCGCGGAAATATGATGAGGCCGCAGCAACGAAAACAAAAAAGAATCCGAAAGCTCGAAAGACTTTTTCTCCTACTCGCAGACAAAAGATCGAATCTGCTCGGAAGACCTACGGTATAACTTTGTTTGAATTTGCCCGAGTGAATACCGCGAATGAGTTTTACTTCGACGGGTGTTATTATCGTATACCTGAATCCTGCGTATCGTATGCCCCGAAGCTTACAGAGGACGGAGATACGATCTATGATATGGATCAGATTCTCTGCGGAAAAGATGGGAATGGGTATGTTTTCTTTTTTGATATGAACATCGAACCTGTTGACGGCGTAAAGCTCATTGCCGAACAAATAAAATTTTGATCGATGTGAAAAAAATCCCGCTCAATGTTTCCATTATGTGTGTAAGACGTGAACAGCAACTTTAAATCTGTGATTGTAATCAAGCGTCTTGTACTAACGTAGTGTTTATACTAACGAATATGCGTCGGTAGCGTAGCGGCGAACGCACCTGACTGTAGATCAGGCACCCTCGCGGTAAACATCGGTGGTTCAAATCCATCCCGGCGCACCAAAATGTTGTTTAGCTAACAACCCAGTGGATGGATTTTACGCATCCCGTGTCACTACTGCGAGAGGATTCACGCTTAGGCTTAGCATGCGCATCACGGTCCATGAAGGTGACATCGACGGACCCCAACCGCACGTCGTTAAAATGGGCACGAATAGATAAATAACGAGGTGCACTTTATCGTTAATTATCTTGTTGGGACATTTGCTTCTGTAACTCAGTTGGCCAGAGTAACAGGCTTTTAACCTGTGAGCCGTGGGTTCAAGTCCCACCAGGGGCACCAAAGATATGTCTGGTTACTTCAGTTGGGAGAAGGTCTGGTTTACACCCAGAACGTCAGCGGTTCGAGTCCGTTACCAGATATTTTGAAGACACAAGCAGCAATTTTAACAAGCATTTGAATTTTGGATCAAATAGGCAAATACTGTGTCTTGTACTATAGGCGGGTCGTCAAGCGGTTAAGACTACGGGCTTTGACCCCGTAACGCGAAGGTCCGAATCCTTCCCCGCCTGCCAGACAGATCCCGGCAAGCTTAGACTGGGACTTTTAAGGGAAGATGGCGGAGTTGGTGAACGCACTGGTTTGCTAAACCAGAGATCCTTTACAGGGTCCGGGGGTTCGAGCCCCTCTCTTCCCGCCATCATATAGACGCACACAGCAATTTTACAAGTAGATGACTGTTAATCATTATTAAACTGAACAATGCGTCTGGTATATTTATCGCAGATAGAATCGGTATTCCAGCCGGTCTCATAAACCGGTCTCAGATGGTTCGACACCATCATCTGCGACCAACCGCCATAAGGGTGCAGAAATGATATGGTTTCTGTAGGCTGTTTAAAGTTTTCTCGGTACGAATTGAAAACCTTTGGCATGGCAAAGTAAAAACTCCATGAGATGGCCCTGTAGCTCAGTTGGTAGAGCACCTGACTGTGCGGTAATGTTACGAATGGTAAGTATTTCCTGGAGACGTTCTGGGAAAGATGGAAGTCCGAATCTTTCTTATCGCGCCATAATCAGGTTGTCCTGGGTTCAAGTCCCAGTGGGGCCTCTCTCACCTTAGCAAAAGCGGTGACTAAACCGATGCGCGGTTGGCAAACCTTAATGCTTTCGACACATACAGCAACATTACGCTATAGTATAATTGGATGATACAATTCTCTGAAAAAGAATCAATGTGGGTTCGAGTCCCGCTGGCAAACGATGTGTCGAGTTTATCGAGAATGAATTGCAACGGCTTGCAACTCCGCCTTGAAAGCGGCTGGTACGAGGGATCGTATGGGGATCGACACCTCCGTTCTCGGCCATTGTCACGAAGATAGATAAGCGTCATGAACTTATCGACAAGGGAACTTGCTCTCCTTTCTTCGTGTGATTTTTGAGCAAGGGAAAGAGCAAGTGAATGGATACATGTGTAATATGCGGACGTGAATTATTGAGTTCGCATTTGACTCCATATTCTCGTGAACACTTGATTCAGCACAGACAAGAGGAGAAGATCAAAAAATGGTAGGAGACTGGAGATACTGGTTATACTGTTGATACAACAATTAGAGGACCAATTCGGCAGTTTATTCTTGAACAGCAGAATCATCAGTGTGCGATCTGCGGAATCGATGATATGTGGAACGGAAAACGGTTAGTTTTTGTGTAGGATCATATTGATGGAGACGCATCTCATTCATCGGTTGATAACCTTCGACTTGTATGCCCAAATTGTGACAGTCAACTTGATACATACAAATCTAAGAATAAGAACTCTGCTCGAAATCTTAGAAAGAAATTTAATCGTTTGAACACTGTGGATAATCAATAATCCTACCGCTCCCGCCAATAATAACAGGAGGTAGTTATAATGAAAAAGATTCTTGTGTGTTAGGTAGCTGTTATTTGTTTTTGTGTTATAGCTACCACGTCTGTCTGCGGATAGGCTGACGATATTCGTGACCCAAATGGTTATGTATATTCCGATTATATAAGAATATCAGAATGGCCGGAGTATTGGTTTATTTATGATCGGATAAGCATCGATATTGCATTTGACGCGGTGAAGGATCAAGAATATGTGGAAGCAGAAATACGATTGCCACATATTCCAGAATATGTTGATGTTGTGCTTACTGACGGGTATCACATCGTAAATTGTTTTTACGACCGGCTGGAAGATAATTAGCTTAATGTAAAAGTTCCGGTAAATCGGATTCAAAACTTTGATCGGTACTTTGGGCTAAGTCTTTTGTTCATTGGTATTTACTACTAATTGCGGAGCGTTACTCCGCTATATGGTTCCATCGTATAGTGGCTATTATGCCTGACTGTCTATCAGGAGACTGGGATTCGACTTCCCATGGAATCGCCAATAGCCGAACGGCACGACTTCGCAACCAGAAACGTACTGGCCAATTCCACAAATAATGCGGCAAGTTTTCCGGGTTCTTGTTAAAAATCCCGGTCCATGGCTCGGTAGCTGAGACGGATTAGCGTGCGCCCGAAGAGCGCAATAGGTTGGATCGTTACCAACCCGTGCCACCAGAAGATGGTTACAGCAATTTTCAAACATATTAAGATGAACGTACATGTTATGGGAAGTTGTATGGGGAAGCCGCGATACCTTATTGGGGCGCAGGTGTGACAAAGAAAACGGTGCACGGTTCCGTAAACCGTGAAAAGCCATCTTGATAACGGCAGAGCAACAGTGCCTAATCTGATTGTATAGAGGGCCGAAGTACAAGGTCCTCGACCTGCCGCCGTAGCTCAATTGGCAGAGCAGCTGATTTGTAATCAGCAGGTTGTAGGTTCAATTCCTATCGGCGGCTCCAAAAGTGTATTCACGTTATTCATTTCACATGAACACTTTTCAAAAACATATGGAGAAATGGCGTAATGGCGGCGCGTCAGTCCACCCTGGGCGGCCAGTAGTATAACGCAGACGTGCGGAAAATACCCTGTAGACGCGGAAAGCGTACAAAGGCTGGCATATGCACCGTTAGCTTAATGGAGAGAGCACCAGGCTACGGACCTGGGTTTGTGGGAGTTCAAGTCTTCTACGGTGTACCAAAGACACAATCAGCAATTTATATGCGATATACTCCATGCCGCCATTCGTTGGTTCGAGTCCAGCTCTCATACTGTCGTGTGAGATAGACAAGTGGTAAGTCAGCGGCCATATCAACAAAAAGTGTCTTGAATAAATATCTGGGTGTAGCGAAGCTTGGTATCGCGCTGCGCTTGGGACGCAGAGACCGGGGGTTCAAGTCCCTCCACTCAGATTGTATCGGGCATTAGCTCATCTGGTTAGAGCGTTGTGCTGATAACGCAAAGGTGCCCTGTTCGACTCAGGGATGCCCGATTTCTTTGGGCCATTGGCGAAATTGGTTATCGCTTCCGGCTCATAACCGGCTGAATCTGGGTTCGAGTCCCAGGTGGCCCATATGCGCGATTGTCGCAATTGGCAGACGGGGTCGGCTCAAACCCGATTGTTTCCGAGTTCGAGTCTCGGATCGCGCACTTCTTACACACCGAGGTGATTCTTGTTATGTATGAAAACGGAAAACAGTTGAATCGTTATGCAGCCAAGATGATCCACAAGAGAAAGCAGAAGAGATTATATAGGCGGTATTTCTGGGGACGCGGGTTAAAAGGCAACTCATGGGAAGATTATGTCGCTCATGCGGATGAAGATGATGACTTGGAGTATTGGAAAGTATGGTATCTTTCCGGTGCACGGAAGTTTGCTTCTGATTGTTCAAATAGCAAGCTTCGATCCACGTTTAAAGATGAGTTAGCTCACGCTGATTATGAAGATATTTGTTCCCTTCATCATTCGCAGTATAAAAAATATTTTGATTATTGGTGGACAATCGTTTGAAAATAATCAATAAATTGTTCCCATTATAAATGTAAGGCACGTACAGCAAAGTTAATTCTTAGCATGTAGGAGCCGGTGGTTACAGGTTCGAGTCCTGTTCTCCCGCCTTATGTGGGAGATAGCTCAATTGGCAGAGCGCCGTAAAAAGAAACAAACGTGTCTTGAACTTTCTTGGGGCTTTAGTTCAATTGGTAAAACCCCGCCTTTGCACGGCGAAGTTACCGGTTCAAGTCCGGTAAGCTCCATTTTATATAAGACGGTTACAGCAATCTTATTATAACATATTTTTGTGCATTAAAGATTATTGTTAATTTCCCGTCTTGACTTTGTCCGCGTAACCCAATCAGGCAGAGGTAGCAGACTTAAAATCTGCGAAGTGTGGGTTCGACTCCCACTGTGGACATCAAGGTTCTAACAATTGAAAAGGCGCTAAAGCCAGTTCGCGTCTTGACTTCGTTATGGGCGCGTACCAGAATTGGCTTATGGAGCGGATTCTAAATCCGTCGGGGTGAAACTCCCCAACTGTGGGTTCGAGTCCCACCGCGCCTACTACATGCTCCTCTATTCCAATTGGCAGAGAAGTCTGGCTAAGAACCAGAACAGTGTGGGTTCGACTCCCACGGGGAGTACCAGCGAACGGAGAGGCGCTTGGCCTGCGGCGAAAGCTTATGCCGAGAATGGCAGTCATGACTAAGCATAAGGTTCCGATGACACGTTCGCCCCATATGTGCGCCTGTAGTTCAGCCGTATAGAACAGCAGACTTCTAATCTGTTGGTCGTGAGTTAGAATCTCACCAGGCGTTCCAATATATAATAAAGTCTCTTACAGCAATTTTATTTTTCTAACATTTGGAGATAGAAACCAAGAGAGACTTGATTAACATGATATGCACCATTGGTGTAAAGGCTAACATTTCTGCCTTCCAAGCAGAGGATACGGTTTCGAGATCCGTATGGTGCTCCATTGAAATAGCATAAAGGATGTGAAGGAATGAGTTGTTCCTTGGAGGAATTATCTCCCAGAGAAAAAGCGGATCTCGTGAAATAGATTTCCGACAAAAAGAATGGACGTACCGACCAAGACTGGAGCGAGATACGTGAATTCTTTGACCTGGATATCAACGCTGAAACATTGCGAAAAGCTGGCGTTGGAATAAAACTGGCGGCAGACGCGGGTCTCCTTTGCGATAACAATCCCAGCCAAGGAGCTGGCTATATCGAAAGACAGAAACTGCGAGATTTATCCCGCCAGGTGAACATGGCATACCGCACTGAGTCCCGTAGCGAGTTGCTGAGAGAAACAATCGAAACAGCGGTCAAGGAACTTCCTGCGTTTAAGATACACTTCGGAGATAATAAGATTCATTCAGACGGCACTGAGAAATCTCTTGTAGTGGCGTTTGGTGATTTTCATTACGGAGCGGATATTCTGGTTCAAGGATTATATGGGGAGACAATCAATGAGTTCAATCATGATATCTTTGAAAAGAGAATGAACAAACTTCTTGATGATGTTGTATCTATCTGCAAAAAGGAGAACATCGACAAGGTTGACTTAATGATAGTTGGCGATCTAATAGACGGTATGCTTCGGCAATCTCAGTTGATGAGGTTGGAGTATGGCATCGTTGAAAGTACGATGAAACTGTCGGAGTTTCTTGCCACATGGATCGATGCGCTGAGTATGTTTGTAGAGGTAGATGTGTTTGCAGCTACCGGTAATCATTCCGAAATTCGTCCTTTGCGTAGTAAGAACCGTGAATTCGAGGAAGAAAATTTAGAGAAGATTATCATGTGGTATCTTGACGCACGGCTTCGTTCCAATGAATCTGTTTTCGTGGACAACAGTTGTAGACGCTATACATTAGTTGAGGTGGAAGGATTTCACTTCCTGCTCCTGCATGGAGATGGAGAAAAGAACATTGACCAGATTGCGAAAGAAGCAGTCAATATGTATAACGAACCAATTGATTTCTTTATCTGCGGCCATAAGCACAAAGAACAAGAATATCCGATGGGAATGACTGACAGTGGAAATTCTGTGATTGTTCGTGTTCCAAGTATTTGTGGCATTGATCGGTATGCGCAAAGTAAGGGGTACGGCGGAAAACCTGGCGCGATTGCTATGGTAATCGAAAAGGGTTATGGCCGCCGCTGTGTGTATCCAATTCAATTATAAATAAGATTGCCCTCCGATGTTTGCGGACTGGCGGTGAAAGCTCAATCTCTGCGGAGACATGAGAAAGGCGCATTGAATAAGTAGAGCGAAACCTTACGGTGAGGTTGTAACGACAGCGGTACGCCGCAGTTGTAGTTCATAGCCGTTATTATTCCGAACCAGATTGGTTCGGAATTTTTGATAGGAGGACATTATGAAAAGATCACAGGTTTCATCAAAGCTGTGTATACGATGTAATAGAGTCCTTCCACTTGGAGATTTTTATCCCAATAAAGCGTGGACAGCGCAACGGTATCATGACGTATGGTGTAAAGAATGTGCTGCTCAATATTGTAAAGATCAGGATACTCTTAAACAATATTGCTATGAAAATAACCGGCAGTGGAAGGATAACTTCTGGGATTCTGCAGTGAAGAAAGCGCAATATGTGTAGGCAACCGACGCAGAATATATTGATCCCAAATCATCGCAGAAGAAAAGAAAAGATATTTTGAACAGAACTGCCGTGAGGCAGTTTTTTAGTTTCATGAATCTTGGTGCTTTTTACGGATATGTTGAAAACATTGGCGAAGACGGTGTATATGTTGTTCCAGAAGAAAAACCTTCCGAAGAGGAAAACGAAGACAAACGTACTTACAACAGAAAATGGGGCGGTTTTTTTACTAAAGAAGAAATTGAGTCATAGGAAGAGACCTATTCCCAATATGAAGAAGACTTTGTACTTGACAATGTAAACATCAGAGACTACGCCCGTAAGGTTGCTAAAGCATCACTGAACGCGGATATCGCGGAAGATAAAATGCGGCGCGGAGAAATATCCGCAAGTGAGTATAAAGAAGCACAAAGGATTTTTGACGATCTCTCGAAATCATCGAACTTTGCGGCGTGCCGCAGAAAACCAGGCGAAGCTTCTGGTATGGGATCATTGGGTGAAATCATTATGCGGCTGGAATAGTCTGGAGCGTTGAATGAAAATGGGTTTACTTTTCCAGAGGATGACGTGGATAAGATTATTCAAGACTTTCGCCAGACATTACATTCTGTAGGAATTGAGGGGCAGTTGTAATGGCCGTCAATAAGGCTTCACAAATTCGAGAGATTAAAAATATAAAATAGTGGGTTGAACAGATCTGGTACTGGAGAACGCACCTGGATGTGTTCATTGAAGAATACTTTGGCGTCAAGCTTAAAGATGTTCAAAAAGTTGAAGCCAGAATGTTCGGGAATTGCGAGACAATTTATTTTGTTCAGTCTCGTGGATTCGGAAAGACATGGCTGACTGCTGTTTGCTGTCTGGCAATGGCGGTGCTTTATCCGGGAAGCTTGATTGCTGTAATCAGCGGTACTGCAGAACAGGCTACACTGGTTTTGAAAAAGATAGACGATTACTTCGTCCGCAACCCTGATATTCTGAGGGAAATAGATGCCAGTGGTAAAAACCCAGTGACACTAAGCAGAAGTAAAGGGATTTGTCGAATGAAGAATGGGTCAAAGATTGAGTCATATTCTATCGGCACATTCCGTGGAAACCGTGCAAAGATTATTGTAATTGACGAAGCTCCAGAAGTGAAGAAAGAAGATCTGGAAGCAATTGCAAAACCCGTCAGAAATACAACAAGAGATAACTGCGTGCAGCTTAATATCCCAGATTATGCATCAAAAATGATTTCTATCACTTCCGCTTGTTTGAAAAGCAATTATTTTTATGAAGCATTCGTAGATACTCTTCGGAATATTGCAAAAGGAGATACTGATTGTTTTGCATGCGCGTTGGATTATCGTGCTGCAGTAAGATGCGGTATATCACCAATGACATTTTTTGAAAAAGAAAAAAAGTCAATGGCTGATAGTAAGTTCCAGATGGAGTATGGATCAATTTTTATTGGTGCAGAATCCGGTACTGTATTTCCTTATGAGCTTACGGAGAAATGTAGAGTGCTCAAAGAAGTAGAAATTTCTATGCCGCTGAAAAGCACGGCGGAATATGTTATGGGGGTTGACTTGGCTACTTCAAGCGCAAAGCATGCGGACAATGCTGTTATCGTGATGATCAAATAGATTGAATGTGAAAACGGAAGTTATTTAAAAAAACTGGTATTCATTCGATCCTACCACGGAAAACGTTAGGACGCGCTGGCTACAGAAGTTAGAAAGCTTCTGGTTAAATTTCCGAACACGTCTAAGGTCGTTGTTGACTGCCGTGGATTGGGAGATGCTTTCCCGGTCATGTAGTCCAAGCCCTGGATAGACCCAGATACAAACAAAGAATATCCTCCTCTTGTGCCGGACGATGAACACTCGTTGATCCATAACGCGATTCCTCTTTTGCGGCCTGTACGTGCTTATAATACATTTAACCAGCAGATGGCAAGCGCAACGACAATTGCGTTGGAACAGCAGTCATTGGAGCTCCCGATAAGTTCGCGGTTTATTATCGAAAATCGAATCGCATTGGACGATGACGATGTGAATGAAGCGTTAAAAAAGCTTACAGAGCAGGAGAAGGCAATCTTCATTGAAGCTGATGCTTTGCAGATTGAGATGGGGAACATTGTTGAAAAGGAATCGAGTTCAGGCGCTATTACTTATGATGTGGCAAAAAGCACACAACACAAAGATAGATATTCCGCACTTGGTATGGCGTAGAAATACATTAGCGAAATAGAGGAACAGAGAAGAAGAAAATTTATCCAGGCGGCAAGTTCGTTGTCTATTGGTATTGTAAAAAAACTACAAGGAGGTGGTTACCGTGGGAATCATTGATCGGTTGTTTGGATCGAGAACAAAGCAAGTAGTACAGACCGTAGCACCACCTCGTAAAGTTGCAGTTGGCGCGGACAACAGCGGAAAAGAAGTTACGATAACATTCAATGATAAAAATATTACTTATACCGGTGATCTTGCTTCGTACAATTATGACGCGATACTCAGGAATAAACAGGACAACATCAACAGGCTTTATGAATAGAGTGATTATTATGTCGATGCTGATCCGATTTTCCGTGGCATCATCAAGGAAGTATATACACCGTTCAGTATTGCGGAGCCATTCCGATTGATTGGTTCGAACGAAAAGGTTAAGCAGAAATACCTTGAATATTACGAACGCATTCATTTGCGGGACAAGATGGAAAGTATCTTTTTGCAATACTATAAATACGCCAACGTGTATGTGTACCTGATGGATGACGGCACGATCATTACTCTCCCTGTGCATTAGGTTCGGATTTCAAACGTGATGGTAAACGGAGAACCAGTGATCGAAATGAACTGCCGTTCCATTCGTGACGACCTGAAGAAAAAAGGACAAAAGGCGAAGAAGCCATGGCTGGAAGATGAAGATTTAAAAGTGCGTCTTCAGGGCTTTCCTAAAGAAGTAGCTGAAGCTCTTAACGAAGGAAAGGATTGGGTTCAGTAGAATCCTGCCAACACGTTTGTGCTGCAGGATGTGAAAGAAGACTGGATGAGATATTCAGTGCCGATGATCGCTTCTTGTCTTAAAGCGCTTTCTAAGAAAGAACTGATTTCAAATTGGGAAAACGCTCTGTTGATTTTAGGGGCTCATGCTTTTGTGCATGTGAAATATGGTGATCCCAAAAACGAGGTGCTGCCAGTGGTTGGAGACCTGGAGCAGGTATCTGATATTTTTATGAACGCAATGACCGGCAGCGCTTTAGCTGTAACAAACAACTGGTGCACGGCAGACGTAGTTCAGCCAAAGACAGACGATGTGTTTGAATATGATAAGTATAAAGGCGTCAATTCAGACATCTTGTCTGCCGGAGGAATCAGCGGGATCATTGTTTCAGGCCGAGCTGAAGATGGATCGACATTTGCGAGCGCCCAGGTGAGCATGCAAACAGCGGCATTGAGAATCAAGCAAGCGAAGGACAACTTTTGCGAGATGATGAACAAAATCAATCGCAGACTGAATGGCTCTTCTTATCTGCCGCATAGCGCAAACGAGAATATTCCGCGATTCACATTCCCGCCAGTTGATTTAAGCGGTTCAAAGTCGTTTCAGGATTCCTGTATGAAGCTGTGGGAGAAAGGCATGGTATCCAATGAAACGCTGCTTCAAACTTACGGATACGACATGGGGCAGGAAGTGGAACGCAGAAAGACGGAAAATCAAAATGGCACAGCGGATGTTTTGGTTCCGCCAATTGCAAATTCCTCCTCCAATCATGACGAAACAGGAAAGTCAGGAAGGCCGACATAGGATGACACTGAAAGACATAGCGATCCTGCAAAGTCTGTAACTGGGAGACAGCCAAAGGGATCCAATCCTGAAGGTTCGGAACCACAAGAGGAATAAAAAATCAAATGAACGAGATCATATGATCTCTTCATATAAATCACTCGATACAATCTTTGACCTCCTACATTGAGCGTATTGAGAAAGGGTGAGATCGGCATGGAGAACGAAGAACGGGTTGTGCTCTTGGCCGAAGAGGTAACGATTGATAAGAAACGTAGTAACGACATCTTTCTCTTGATTACTTTCAAACTTTGTGACAACCAGGGGAATTTGAATCGGGAGGGCGTAACGGCAGCGTTTATATCTGAGATTATCAATAACGAAGATAAATATGCTGCGCTTCCACTGTATGTCGATGTTCCAGAATTGCTGAACAAGAATTATCGTAATCTTACGCATCGGTATGACCCTGAAACGGGACGTTTTAATACCGAACAGATCGGAGGAATTGTTCACTTTTCTTCAGAGATGAATAATTCAGGATTTGTTACTTAGTATGGTGAAGCAAGAGTTCCGAAACGTGAGATTGATATATGTGAGAGGATTCAAGAATTGTATGAGCTGGGGCTGTTGAGCGTTTCATTTGAAATAAAATACAACCCCAACAACACGATACTGAAAGACGGCGTTCGGTTTGTTGATGTCGGAGAAGGCAATACCTTGACCGGCATGGCAATCGTTTCTGTTCCGGCGTGTCCTGATGCAAATGCGTTGGAGATGGTCGCCGAGGCAAATGAGCAAACCGAAGTAAATGAGGTGAACAAAGAAATGCCAAAGGAAGAAATGGTAATGGCTGAAAACGAAGAAGTCAAAACTGAAGAAACTGTGATCGCAGAAGCTGAAACTGAAAAGGAGAAGAAGGAAGAAATTACCTCTGAAACCTCTGAGAGCGAAACAGTGACAGCAGAAACAGCAGAAGCGGAAGTTGTGCATGAGTCTGTTGAAGTTCGTGAATCTGTCCACTATGATGATTACGATGGTAAGACTTATCATGCTGTAACTACTGAGCACACTGTTGTTGAAACGGTGGATCCAGAACCTGCAGCAGCACAAGGTCCCGTAATTGCAGAGCAGGAAGACGACAGGGATCAAATTATCGCCCAATTGAAGGCGCGTGTTGCCGAACTGGAGATTGCGGAAGCGGAGCTCAATCAAATTAAGGAAGCGCAGGCTATGGCGGAGCTTCAGGCGAAGCAGGAAAAAGCTAAGGCTTTCGCATCAAAGCAAGGACTGGACGTAGAAGATGAAGCGGTTGCAAATGCGATTGCAAGTCTTGACTACGAAGCGATTGCAAATATGGCAATGACAATTTCCGAAGAGAAGCAAAACAATGAAAAGAATGAAATCTCCATGGCAAGCTATGTTGATATGGAGATTCAGGAAGAATATGGCGGATTGCTGAAGCGCCGCTAATAAAAAGGAGAAATGAAAAATGGCTGGATATTTCAAGACTTTGGACGGTCACAAATATGACGGAATGAACAAGGCTGCGGAAGCTATGGAAAATGGCGTGTTCGCAGAAATTGCAGCGGCTGGCGTAAAGAAGATTACCGCTGCTGGCGACGCCGAATTCCGGGTGTAGGAAAAGACCACTCTGTGGGGACGGAAGGCTATCGTTATTCTGTGCGTTGTTCCTGGAACTAAGGAACAGTATTTCGTTGAGAATGAATGGGAAGACAACTATATGCCTACTTACAACAACGCAGAATATGAGTGCAAGGTTGGCCAGTATGTGCGTATGCGCCGTCCCGTCATCAACGACGAGATGATCCTGACTGTGGATGACACTGTTTACAACGCACTGAATGTAGGCGACACTGTGAAGCCTGCTGTTGGCGGATCTGTTGCCAAGAAGAGCGCTTAATTAACTGCGCAAGACAATAATTGAGGTGAATAAGAATGGCTATTGAAATTTATAAGGATTCTCCTATCGTGGGCGTTATGGTGGCCCAAGCAAAGCACGAACGTCTGGATTCCGACGTTGCTGAAAACGCAGCTAAATTGATCAAGGATTAGGCTGCCAATCCAAATCCCAACAACCGTTATCAGATCGGTCAGCTGATGGCTTATGCCGTGACTGAAATCATGCGTCCCGCAACTAACTGGCTGGATACTCTGGCTGATGTGAAGCGTGTTGGCATCGAAGACAAGGCGCAGTTCTCCGTTCGTTTGGAAGGTATTCGCGCTTATGTGCAGGCCAAGGGCGCTACCACAAAGCGCAGCAAGGTAGCCGATAAGGCTATGACTCTGGACACTGTGTCTGTGAGCGCTCGCCCTGTGCTGAACTTCCTGGAGCTGGCCGCCGGAACCAAGCAGATGAGCGATCTGATCAATGACGCTGCTTATCAAATGGAGCTGGCTGAATATCAGTATATCCAGAACGTTTTGAACGCTGCTGCTACCGGTTGGGCTGCTCCTTACTATAATACCGGTTCTGGTATCGTGGCTGCCACTTTGGATCCTATGATCACTCACTGGACCCGTGTGAGCGGTGGCGCTCGCCCCATTCTGTTTGGCGACTACGAAGTGACCCAGAAACTGGCAGCTGCTACTGGCTTTACCGCTACCACCAACACTCAGTGGGCTGATGGCGTCATCAAGGAACAGAATGACCGCGGCGTTATCGGTATGTATAAGGGCGCTAAGGTTGTGAACCTGGTTAATCCTCTGATCGACGGAACTGACAACCCTGTGTTCGATACCAAAAAGCTGTTCATTCTCCCTGGCGGAATCGATGCCTCTATGCGTCCTCTGAAGGTCGTGTTTGAAGGCGACGTTATTTCTCAGGACGATAGCAATATCGACGATAAGACCTACGAAGTGCGCCTCGACCAAATCTTTGGTGCTGGCATCGTGTACGGTGATCGTCCTTACGTGAGCGTGTATCAGGATAGCTCTAACTAATCTTGGCTTATGGAGAGGGATGAAATACTCCCTCTCCTATTTTTTGAAAGGAAGTAAGGAACATGGAAGAAATGCTGGTTTTGAAAAATCCTCAGAAGTTTAACGTGGGCATTGTGACATACGATAAAAAAGAAGGCGTGAATATTGCGCCCGGCAGCTTCGCGTTGGTTACTCAGCGAGAACTCAATTATCTTGATTCAACCTCCACACTTCTGCGGCGCGGTATTCTGTTTGTAGAAGAAAACGATGAAGCGATGCAGAAAATCGGGATCGATATGGCAACCAATCCTAATTTCATTTCTGATGAAGAAATCAAGAAAAAGCTCTCCGGTACTACGAAAAAAATGAAAGAGTGGCTTGATACCGTTACCGAAGGATATATCCTGGACCGTATTTATGATGTGGCTATGGGAATGAATCTGAGCATTGATAAAGTGAACGCATTGAGCAAGAAGATGCCAGACAAGAAATTCATGGATGAATAAAAGAGGTGCTGACACATGACGGACATTGTGTTTTAGGCGAAAAGATTGTATGAGCGCATCGAGTGGCAGAATGTCCCGGATGTGATGGCTCGGGAAGATTTGACTGGTATTATAGCGGATGCAATTCGTGATCTGTATGTGATGACGGGGAGGGCTTTGCAGTTCAGCGAATCGCTTTTTGTGAAAGACGACGATTTGTATCTTTCCCTAACGGAAGACTTGCTGTTGGATGAACAGGAGTATGTGCTTGTTACGGCTGAAATAAAGTTTTATCAAAAAGTTCAGACAAGCGTGAACCAGCTGACAAGCTATACTACGGACGCAATGGCGCTGACGCACGGAGATAAGCCTTTTGCAAACTTGCAGCAGACAATTAACGATGCAAAAACCAAACAGAAAATGTATTGGTTTAAAATGAGCCGCTATCATTTACCTACCGTAAAGGGTGTGTAAGGTTTGAATAATATTGGTGTAAAAGTAACGTATCGAAATGAGAAGCTGGATCCTGTTTATGAGAAGTCTTATTCTCTTCGGGAATACACGGAGATGATTCGGGCTGATTTGCTTCGGCTGATTACGGACGTGGAAGATATGGTTTATCGCATGAACGGGAATAAGCCAAAGGAAGAATGGTCCGATGAATCATGGGAAGCCTTTTGCAGAATCAAACATAAGATACTTGATAAAGCTGGCGACATCGGACGATTGCCTGATAACGTGTTTGAGTGCAGCGAAGAAACAGATTACACAGCGCAATGAACAAAGGGGCGGTATAATGGCTAAAGTGGTTTGGGAGAGACGGGCTGATATTCAGAAGGCAATAAAAACGATTATGCCGCAAGCCTTTAAAAGCAGAGAAGATTTCCGTCCTCCATCTACAATTGAAGATGATTTTCGTAGATATTTGCAGCACGATGTTCCACATGTGAACTTTACATTTGAGCTTGTGCGTGATTGGTTCGATTTATCGGAAGAAGATTATGAGCCCATTTATCTGCGTGCTCAACAAACGCCAATTGATTGGAAATCAAAGATTGGCAATTCTGATATGAGCACAAACTTTAAGGTGACGCATGACATTCCGATACATAAAGGGGATATTGTGATCCGTGAAGATGGAACGATCTTTATGTAGAATTGGAATGTACAGAATCATGCAAACAATCAGGCAACTCAATCAATTGAATGCAACGCAACAATTGAGATCACAAGAACGAACGAAGACGAAGCGACTGGCGACGGCTTTCTTTTAAGCGAGGGAGGAAAAACCATTGTTGTTCCTTCTATCCCCATTGTGCATACTGAATATGCAGGACGGCCTGATTACTCTGTAACACAAGGGCAGCCGGGTATGTCTCCAGACCACCTTATTACCGTACATATTCAATGGAACAAATGCACCAAGAATATTTTTCTGAATGATGAATTTGTGATTGGTGATTTTACTTACCGCGTGATCAATATTTCTATCGCGGAGGTAAACATTGACCAAGATTACGGTGTACTTGTATAGAACGCAAAGCGTGTAGCCGGAGGTGTAATAACCGATGGCAGGCTGTAATTCTTTGTGGATTGATACGGACGGCTTGTAGCGGGCAATCCAGAACGAGTGTTTCATTGTACTCAATGAAGTGGCTGATAAGATCATAAAGCAATTTGGGAGAGCCATCATTGAGCATGGGGCAGGCCGAACAAAATGGCGGGAAAACGCCGCAAAGGAATTTAAAGTGCTTTCCGACAAAATCTCTTCGGATATGGTTGAAGTTGTTGTCGGTTAGCGTGACGGAATTGAAACTGAAGCTTGGAGCAGTTTTTATGCGGCTCAAATTATGGTGGCTTTGTTTGGCAACCATGGTCCGCTAAAAACAAAACCTGGCGAATTGACGTTTCACGATCATATGGAATCAATAGAAGAATCGCATGCATCAACGGTGTGGGATTTGCCAGAAAAATTCAATTGGGAGGACCCACATCCAGAGAACATGCTTAATAATATCTTTTTGACGACAAAGAAATTATTCGATGATGGACTGAGAAAAGCTATTCGTTCCATCCGTTTTTCAGATTATTTGATGGTTTCGGGGTGATAATATGCGGTATGTGGAAAAAACGAAAACATGGGATGATCGTTGGAATGACGTTATACGGTACGAGTTTTTCCAAGATTCTGAGCTGAAAGCTCTAATGTGTATTCCGCCCCGGACAACAATTACGAAGTTTATCGAGAACTACTTTGTCGAGGACGCTGGGACGGATCAGTTACTGACGGATGAAGTTGTTCGAGTTACACATTATGACGACGAAGGTGTAGATACTGGAAACAAAAATGTCAAGCTTCATTACAAGGTGTTTGATATTTATGTAAAGAAGTCTCATCTATATAATGCGACAAATGATCGAATTAAAAACAGATGCAAATTGATTGCTGAACGGATTAAATATATCTTATAGAAAAATTACCATATATGCAATCTCCATTTTGAGTATGGAGATGAATTTGATATGTGGACAAAGACGGTGGGATATAAAAGATATCACATCTTCTTTTCTTATAAAACAACTGTATAACGGAGATTGGTACTTTAGGAGGGGTATTGATCTTTGTAATACACAAAACAAGGAGGAACCAATGATATGATTTACGCTGAACAATTTGGTGGTTATATCGCGGATAACCCTGATATTGATTTTGAGCGCTGCGATGGTCGTATTTTCCACTACGACGAAGTGAACACCACTGGATTCACAAATGGCGCGGAAACACTGACAATCAATGGAGGCCGCAGCAGCTTCCCTCTGGCGATTCTCGATACCACCAAGACTTAGGAATTCACTTATGAGATTTCCAACTTTACTATGGAAATGTTCGAAATGGCGAATGCAGTCAACGGGACAGAAGGAGATTATGGTACTTTGGAAACCGGACGCTTTGAAGTCAAAACCGGCCTGAAGATCACCCTGCCTTTTGAGTGCAAAACAAATTCCGTGCAGATCCGTGGACTGACAGAAGCCACTGAAGGTGCTGCAGGTAAATTCACCGTGACCATCACTGCCGCAACCGCAGAAACAGATGGCAAGACCGAAATCACTCTGAACGCAAGCGACGCCACTGTTGGCGATACAGTCCGTGTGTCTTACCGCCGCCGGATGGTGAATGCTCAACAGGTGATGATGAAGACCACTGGAACCACCGCCCGTGGTGCTCTGTATGCTCACTATCCTGTTTACAGCTCTGGAATGGACTGCACAGAAGCTTCAATCAAAGCTTGGGTGCACATTGAGATTCCTCGTGTGCGCGTGACTGCGCTGCCTGGCTTTAACTCCAGTTATAAGTCTGCAAGCACATATTCTGTCACATTCTCTGGTTTGGATCCAAAGCGGGCTGACGGAAAAATGTGGGCATTGTATTTTGAGCCAACTGACGCAAATGGTGATATCATTGCGAAGTCTGGCGAAACCGTGAATTGGAATTAACATGAATAAGAGAGGAGGGGTTCTTGATGAACCCCTCTTTCTTTATGTAAAGGATAAAGGAACGAGGTGGGGGCAATGGCTCCAAGAAAAAAAATGCCACCGGCTGAACAGCAAACAAAAGAATAGCCGGATGTGAATATGGCGGAAAAGAAATTGCCAAGCACCGAGAAGAAGTCAAAGGAGCTTCCGCAAGTTGGGAGCCCTGAAAACACGGTGATGGTTGGCGGAAAACTAATTGAAATAAAACCAACACTTTAGAAATATCAGCGGAACAGAACGGCGGCGTTTTACCGAATTCTGGAGATGTATCCGCTTGTAGATATATTAGCGATGGAGGCGGGATCTTTCGGAGACGAGAGGGACGGCGACAAAGCCACGATGGATTGGCTGATCGCCGCTACAAACGATGAGCAGCTTATCCTTGATAACTATGACTCGATGGACACGGGGACGATTGAGAAAATCCTCTCTATTTTTAAACGTGTTAATAAGATAAATGAAAAAGAAGAAAAAATAAAAAACATGGCGAAGGAGAGGAAGGAGGGGGTATAACCCTTGATCGTGCGGTTGCATTGGTCGCAGTGCATTTGGGGATTGTCGATGAAGAACAGATCAATAATATGAGCTATGTGTTTTTTGAAGATGTGCTAAATGAGCTTGGACATAAATAGACATATGATGCAATTGTGAATTATGCCGGAAACGGGTTTGTGGAAAAGAGTTGGGATATGATTGTTGAGCATAACCCGATGAATCTTTCAGAAGACGGAAAATCAAGCAATGTGATGAAAAATTTGGTTGGTTTCCTAAGTACAGCCACAAACAAAATGATCATAGGTAAGCCTAAAATTGGAAAAGGCGGTGGAGAAAAATGAGCGAAGTGATGCCATGCCAGGTTTTATGGATGAACAATAAAGTAAAGGATTGGAAGGACGGGCTGCGGAGGTATTCTTCCTGTACTTTAGAAAATGGGAAGCGGTTGATATGTGTGCAGAAGAAGGACGGGATTCCGTCTGATGAAGAAGTGATTGCCACGATCCAGGAAGCGTGCGCCAAGCATTGTCCATATGCCATGGATGAAGAGAAAATATTGGCGGATCGCAACGCATATGTTTATATCGAGGGCTGTGAAAATGAAGAGGAAACAGAGAAACCCTCAGATGGAGCATCGGATGAGCCGACGGGAGACTCGGGCACTGATTCTGATGCAGAAACGACAGAAGAACCATGAGGCGAATAAAGGAGATAAAGGAAATGGATAATGGGAAAATTAAAATTGATTTAAAGAGTTTCGAATATATTTGTAATGAGGCCGAAGTGTCACAAGGAATATTTATTAAGGACAGAATTCCTTATGAATTAAAAGAACGATTCGCTTATGAGCTTGTTGACAGAACGATGGGAACCGACGATACATTAGGCGTTTCCTACGTGTAGGCAACGTATGATTTGGTTTTGAATTATTTGTTTGCAAAATATTATACAAATATCGATTTAGAAGAAATTGATTCCATTGATGATTTCAGAGCTTTGTTTGATTATATGCAGATAAACAGAATTTGCATCAATGATAATTGGGTAAAAGAATACATTGGCGACGATATGGCTATCGTAAAAAGTATTGAAAATAAGTATCGAAAATCAATTGTCGCTTTATATGAAACTGAGCAATCTCTTGGATATGCGGTAAAGAAATAGATGAATACGGATCCTGATACAAACAACAGCGAAACGAGGGATTTGATTGAAAAACTGATTGATATGAAGGGCGCTCTGTTAGAAAAAGAAGAACAGGACAAGGTGATTCAGTTTGGCAAACAAAAATCCGCCAATGTAAAAACTGGCGGAGCGAGATTGAATTTATCAAAACGATGATATCACATATCGTAATCTTCATCGTCATAAATATCTTCATTGTTGCTTGACGGTATATAGTATTTTTCTCCATCAAAGTCTTCTACATAAGCGATGGTTCTTTCACTCATATTCTTTTTGTCAATACGGGGAAAATGATCCATTTTATTAAAAAACGTAGAAGGAAGTGTCCTTACGATAATATAATTATTATCATAGTAGACACCATCTTTATTAGCTATATAGACGATGGCCTCATACCCATCATATATCTTTTGATGCTCAATATGATAATGAGTATAGATGTCGAGAGAAGCAAATCTTTGTGTGAATCCATCAATTACTTGGACTGGTTTTGTTTTTCCTGTGTCATACTTTGCGATTGATGCGATAATGCCTGTTACGGTATGTTTCTTTTGCTTTAGTAAATATTTTCTTTCCCGGTGGTTGCTGATTCTTTGTGGCCATCTGGCAAGAAAAACCAAAGGGATGGAGATAATTATAGATATTATTATTGCTGTAGCTATTGGTACATGCAAATCGCTGAAATGCATAATGATGGTTGCCAAAATTGGAACAACGAAAACGAAATAGTCCATGTGCTACCCTCCTCCTCATATATCAAATGGGAACAAAATACAGGTTATTTTTTATTGATGCAGAAATGTTCTGCAACACTATTATAGCAGAAAACATAAAGGATGTGAAGGGAATGGCGGAAAATGAAAAGAAATTGATTGGTACATTGCAGTTGAATAGCGGCAATGTGATCAGTACAATAGAAAAAGTAAATAAAGCATAGCAGAATTTGGGCAAGGGCGTTGATTTGAATATCACTAAAGCTGTAGAAGGCAAGGTTGCCCAGACGCTTAATGGATAGCAAAAACAGATAGAGACTACGCAAAGCAAATCAAAGAACGCTGCGAAGCAAACGTCCAATGAAATTCAAAAGGTTTCTCAGTTGTTGAAGGAACAGATTAACTTACACGCTAAATTGGAAGGGGCGGAAGGAGCCGCTTCTCAAAATGAAATCATTCGGCAGATCAATAAAAAGGCAAAAGCTTTACAGGAATACACTCCTGAGATTTTAGCACAAGCCCGCGCTCTTAAAACCGTAACGGATGCCCAAGATAAGTATAACCTTGCTGTCGCAAAAAACGCTGACAAACGAGCAGCAGCGGAAGCCAAACGGACCATGCAAGAACAAGCCGCAGAGCAGAAGAGGTAGACGCAAGAACAAGCTGCGATGCAGAAGCAAGCTGCTCGGGCGGCGCTGGAAAGCGCAAAGCAAAAAGAACGCATGCATCAAGAAGAACTTCGTCAACAGGAAGAATAGCTGCGTATGCAGGAGCAGTATGCCAATCGCATGGGGCAAGTGGTGGTTCAAAAAATTGGCACAGCCACACTGAGCTTGTTGAAAGATCAATGGTCTGCAGCTATCGACTATGCCACTTCTTATTATGACACTCTGAATGAAATCCGAGTGGTCACAATGAAAACAGAAGATGAAGCACAACGTATTGGCAGTAACTTCCGTCAATTGGCAAAGGACATGAAGGTCACTTCCACAGAATAGTCACAGGCAGCAGTTACTTTTTATCGCCAAGGTCTGAGTGATAATCAGGTAAATGATCGATAGAACTGGGTAACAAAATATGCCAAAGTTGCGAACATCGAATTCAACACTGCAGCAGAATTGATTACTGCCGCAACAAATTCAATGAGCGAAGACATCCAAGGGAATATAGAGCGAATCGTGGACGTTTTCCTTTATCTTGGAGATACTGCAGCAACAAGCGGCGAAGAAATCGGTAAAGCCATGCAGAAGGCAAGCGCTTCCGCGACAGAGTTTGGATTGAGCTTTGAATGGCTTGGCACCTATATTGCTACGGTTGCAGAACAAACACGGCAGGCACCTGAAAGCATAGGCAATGCTTTTAACTCTATGCTTGCTCGCCTTCACAATATTAAGCAAAAAGGCTTTAACGAAGAAGACGAAACCAAGATCAACGATGTGGCAAAAGCATAGGCGACAGTTGATATAACACTGATGGATTCAGAAGGCAATTGGCGCGACATGAGCGATATATTTGAAGATATATCTAAGAAATGGGTAGACATGAACGGAAAACAAAAGTCGTATATCGCTACGACTCTTGCCGGAACCCGTCAGCAAAACGTGTTCTTCGCCCTGATGAACGATATGAGCAAAGGCATTGAAAACGGAAGCCGTGCTTGGGAATTGTATACAGGAGCCATGCAATCTGCCGGAACTGCTACTGAAAAATTTAGCATCTGGCAAGAGAGCATTTCAGCAGCGCAGGCAAACTTGAAAAATTCTCTTGAAAGCTTATATGCATCATTACAGCCTGGATAGATCAAAGACTTTTATACCGGACTTGCTGGTTTTGTTGACTTGTTGGCTCAGGGCACGGAATCTATGAATGGGTGGAACATTGTTGTCGGAGTTGTAGTGGGAGGCTTGGCCGCGTTGGCAATTGCTTTTCACAATGCGGGTGGTGCTGCTCTATTCTTTGATGGCATCTTAAAAGGATTAGTGTCACATCCAATCCTTGCAGGAATAATGGCATTAACGGTTGCAATCAGTGCTATTACTACAGCGGTAGGATCTATTGAAACATCTGCTGAAAGATATGAAAATGCGTTAAAAGAACTGAGTGCGGCTAATAATCGGGTTTCAGATTAGTTATCTACTCAAAATTCGCTTAATATATCGTTTGAAAAAATGCAAAGTGGTTTAGAATTAACTTCTGATGAAATTACAATCTATAATACATCATAGGATAATATTGCCAAGCTTTCTCCGACAGCTAAGGCAACAGTTGATGATTTGAGGAATGGACTCATTGATCAAGCTACCGCTGCGGGAATATTGAACGGAGAATTGGAAACTTTAATCGGGTATGAAAAGAGTATAGCTCAGTCAAATGCATTAAAAGCTTAGAGCAATTGGAGCGTGCCAAATAGTTGGAATAAACAAATTAGCCAAAATAGTTCTGATGATGTGTTGCAATATATGTCTAACTTTGGATTTGATTGGACCGACGAAGGGTTTTCAAATGCCATTCAGAGCGCAATAGCCGAATGGGGCAACATGACTTATGATCAATAGCTTGATTCAATGCTGGATGGTCAAGGAAACATGACACCTATGGGGAAAATATACGAGGTTGTACAAAAGGCGTTTTCTGAATTGAAGTTAGGAGAGATGTTCTTTTTAGAGGATGATTTTGACAAATGGCCTCTTGTTTCCTCATACATTTATAAAATACTGGTCGGAGATGATAAACAGCTTGCTGATTTTAAAAACGAACTTGAAAGTGCGGCAAGCGAGCTTGTCGATCTTGCGATGCAAGTATCTGATAATCAATATGGTGCTGTCTATGACGGTTTGTTAAGTAACTTTTATAATTCCATTATTTCCGGAGAAGATGGTGTTTTATTACAAGCAGATTTTAACAACATCAATAAAAAGTTATTGGATGGAATAAATCAATGGATGGCACAAGGAAAGGATTTGTTTTCTAATTCTGATATTCTGAACTACATATTCGAGTCTATGTTTGGAGAAGGAGCTTCTTCTGAAATGGACCATATTATAGCTCAACTCTCGGAAGACGATGAAATTGTTACGGCAATTTCAGAGGCTTATGAAGCAATGTTGAAGGCCGGGATATCTAATGCAGATATTGCTTCTTTGTTTTCGGAAGCTGGTTATGAAGATTGGGGAAATATTATAGGGTATGCGTAGTCTCAATTTGATTTACCATCCGATTTCCTTGAAGGAATAAATTGGGGAGACGGCCAGGATCGTGATGCAGAAATAAATGCATAGATTTATAATTTCTTAAAACTTGGTGGAACAATCGATGATATAAACGCCATATTTGCCCAGTCAAGTGGTCCTATCGATTTCAAAGAAAGATTGCGTAATTTAGAAACTGTTGTTCAAGAAACTACTGACGAGACAGAAAAAGAAGCAAATGAAGTACAGGATTATATGAAGCAGGTAACAGCTTCGTTCACTGACATTGAAAAAATTGACAGCATGCTCAAAACGCTTGGAGAAAAGAAAAATGTATCCATTAGCGATATTCTTGGACTGGCAAAAACACATCCTGAAATACTGACTGCGCTCAATGATCTTGGAACACTGCAAAAGAAATAGGAAGAAATAAGAGAGCTTGAAAAAGGTCAGGCTAAAGCCAATGTGCGAGAATGGGTTTTGAACGATGAAAATTCTTTTATGTCTAATCAAAAGAATTTAGCAGGGCCATATTGGGAAGCAAGGCAATCATGGCTTGAAAACAATCAAATAAAAACATTTAAGGATTTAAAAGCATATTACGAAAGCCAAGAGAATGCCGATCCATAGAATGCTAAAGCCGTAGATGCTTCTGTCGATCTTCTTGTGAATTCTCTTATGAAATACTACGATAATATCGGTAAGACCACAGAAGAAACGAAAAAATTAAAAGTTGGTTGGCAACAATTAGGGGATGAAGCTAAACGAGCTGGCGTTGAAATTAACGATAGCGAGATGTTTGATGGCTTCTTACGCGACCGTTTCAAATATATGTCTCGTGATGATGTCGGAACATATATGAAGAAACAATTGCAACTCGGCAATGTTGATTTGCTGAATCGTCCTAAGTATATTGATGAAGACGGAAATTATGAAACTGTTTTTTCTACGAGGTATGATGGAGTCGAGCAAAATGGCAAGGGGTACAATCTTATTGTGACGCCAATTCTTCCTGACGGAACAAAGTTAGACGACGAAGCTCTTGATAATTATATTGATCAACTTCAATTGTCTGGCGATATTCTTGAAGCTGATAAGGTTGAAAATGGTGGGCTTGGACTCGTTCTTTGGTTGCAGGAACTTGGAGAAGATCTTGCTGCCGATACTGAGAACGCGAAACTATTTGAAGAAACGATTCATGTTTTACAAGAGATATATTATGGATCTGATTCTCTCGACGGATTTGCAAAGAAGGCCGCCGAAGAAATTGAGTTGGCTATGGCTGCGACAAATAACTATCAGGAACAACTCGTCAATTTGATGACCGGAATAAACGCCGACGGGATTGGCGGAGCTCTTAAAGAGTGGGATTTAATTGATCCCAAAATTCAGGAAGCCATTTCAAAACAATTCCCTCAGCTTGTTGTTGCTTTACAAAAGGCAAAGAAAGCGGAAGAAGAATTCGGTAAAGGCAGTGAACAAGCGTCCGCCGCGACAAAATCACTTGCTACTGCAATCAACAACGCTATTGGTCTTAACACCGCAAAATACTTTACCGGCACAACAAAGGCGATGGACGGCGTGACAAAAGGCACTGTACGAGTTGTTGATGGATACGCCACAATGAACAAAGAAATCGAAAAGGCGATCAAGGCGCAGATTGAGTATGAAACCGTAAGCCAAGAAATGGCTGCCGGAAACGAAGTCAACGCAAGCTCCGTTTCTAATCTGGCTTCGCTTCTTGGTGATCTTGATCCACAGTGGGTTCTTGATAACTGGTCTCAGATAGGACCGATGCTGTCTGACGCTTTAAGAGAAGGCGAAAACGCAATTCAGCGATTCAACGAAGCGGCTCTTATAACAATTATGGGTACTTCTGACGTTGATTTCTCCGATCTGGAAAATGGCTTGATCACGGTAAACGAGGAAGCTGAGGCGGCCTTACAGACGTTATTGGCAACAGGACAATTTACCATTGAGCAACTCCCTGTGGAATCGTTAGCTTGGGTATTTGAGAATGGACAATGGATTCAGAAAAAGCTGAATGGTATATATGGCGTATTAAAGCCAACAAACAACAATCCTCTTAGCACAAAAGGGAGTTCTTACAAACCGAAGACATCTTCTTCCACAAGAACGAGCACGCCAAGGAGCTCAAGCGGTGGTGGAAGTGGCGGGGGCAGTGGTGGCAGCGGAGGTAGCAGCAGTTCTTCCAACGAAGTATCTGAGGTGGAACGGATGCTGGATATCATGGAGCAGATACAAGCTTTGTACGCACATAGCCGGAACATGTTCCAAGCCCAGCAAAACTATTATCAGCAGACCGGTGAGCTTCAGGGTGTGATCCTGTACCTTCAAAAAGAAGGCGAAGCGATTTTGGGACAAAACAAAGAGCTGGAAGCTAACGTTGCGGAAATTGAGAAGTGGATGAAAATCAAGAAGCAAGAGCTGGATTCTATGTCTACATCCTCGGAGGAATATGAACAGGCTGCTTCTGATTTGAAAGCCCTGCAGGATCGTCACCAAGAGTATACCAAACAATAGATCGATAATAAAACGCAGATTGACAAGCTGAACAAAGCGATCAAAGAACAGAACGACGCGATTCGCAGTATGGAAATCGATCTTCGAAACATTATTCTGGAGGCGATCAAAGACCGTGAGGCGTTGAATGAACGGATGCTGGAAGGAACCATCTCAACGGAGAACACGATCATGGATTTAATCCAGAAGCGGTATGAGAAAGAACGCGATTTGATTTTGGACAACGCGCAAAAACAAATTGACGCATTGAAAGAAGAACGCGACCTTTTGAGTGAACAACTGCAGCTTCGGAAACAACAGGAAGAGATAGAGGACAAGCAGGCGAAGCTTGCTGAACTGGAAAAGAAATATGCCCGCATTGTAGCAGACCCAACCCGTCGAAACGAAGCGCTGAATATTCAGCAGCAGATTGAGGACATGCGGAAAGAGATGGCCTGGGATACTGCCGAAAGAGAACTCAAGGTGCGGCAGGATTCTTTGGACAGCCAGATTTCCTCGATTGAGGACTATGTGGAATATGTGCAAAACTGGTATGAAGAATTGTTTAAACATCCGCAGAAACTGATTGAGGAAATGAAATCCATTATTGTGCAGGTGGACGACGACATCATTACCTGGCTGAAGGAAGCAGACGAAACTTTTGCAGACGCAACAGAAGCAACACAAACAAAGATGGTCAATGACTGGTCTCAGATGCTAATGGATATGCATGGCGAAATTAAAACCTACTGGGACGAGGTAGAGGCGATTATCGCTGGGGGAGACGAAGCGATCATTAAGTTCTTGATGGAAAACTCTGCTGACTACAAGCAGGCGGGAAAACTGCAGGCGGAACAATATGTAAGTGAGTGGGTAGACAAGCTCAATAAGCTGGCGTTAGCCCACAAGCAAGTGGCTGAGTCCATGATCTATAACAACTATGCTGTGATTGCTTCTGCATCCGGCGGCAGTTTCAGCCGCAGCAGCGGCAGTTCAGGCGGTGGTGGAAGTATTTCTACTGGCGGAACCGTATCATCTGGCGGCAACAGTACAACGGTCAATCCACAAACTACAGCTGCCAAAAAAACAGGAGGCTATACGGCCACATTCAACAATACGGTTGGCAAGGGGAGCACAAAAGACAGCGCTTGGGCGAACCTTCAAAATCAGCTTGGCTACACTTTGCAAGAATACACAAATCAGCACCCCGAGGCTATCAAGTACGCCAGGTATAAAAAGGGCGGAATTATTTCATCGACAGGTCCGATTTATGTAGACGGAACGGAGCAAGATCCTGAACGAATTCTAAACGCGAAACAAAACAGCTTGTTCGAGTCTTTGGTGAACTCTATGGAAAAAATGGCCAGAATAAACGTTCCTTCACTCCCGATGATCGGAAACGATTGGGTGAACGGACGTGGAAACGCTGTCAGCGTAGGAGATATTATTCTGAATGTTGACAAGTTAGAGAGCGACGATGACTATGAGGAAGTTGCGGACAAGGTTCTTGATATGATCATGGAACGTGTAAACCGTGGATCTGCAATTGGGGGAATACGATTTTAATTTATGGGGCTACCTTTGAATGGGTAGCCCCTTCATATTGAAGGAATGAAGGTGATCATCTTTGGAAGGATTTACTTACAACGGGATTCATAGCAGTGAGTACAATTGCTATTATATCCCAGACGCAAGTGACAGATGGTTCTCATCTCCAGAGTTTGAAGTATATGAAAAGGAAGTGCCTGGACGGCCAGGTGGATATGGGTATGGAACAAGGACCAAGATACGTTCATTGACATTGAAAGTGTTCTTTGAAGATATAACAATCGAAACCCGTGAAAAGATCAGGGCTTGGCTGGATCAGGATACATAGGGGGAATAGATACTTGACGAACGGCCTTTTGTGGTATACCGCTCCGTTCAATTAAAGAAAGCTGTGGCCGGAAAAGAATATACGCATCGCTATGACGAGTTTCCGCATGATACCTACAGCGGCACGTTCACGATAGAGTTTTCTATCTATGATCCGTATGGATATCTGAAATACAATACTTATGAGAATTACGATTACGATGGGGCGGGCATGTATTGCGGAATGCTGGAAAAAGATGAAATGCCAGAAGACCCGTCTGTAAACACACGGGATTTTTTGATTTATAACCCAGGAACGGAAACGTGCGAAACGCTGATTCGGATTGGCGGCTCTGCAGGAGAGGATGGGGTGACCATTACAAATAACACCAATGGCTCAGAATGCAAGTTACTGAGTTTGCCGAGCAGCGGCTATTTGGAGATTGATAGTTTTCATGGCACTGTTGTGCATGTGGAAGGAGATAACCGAACGCTTGATTTTGAATATCACGACGAAGGATATTTAACATTAGCTTCTTATGGCAAGAGAACCGATGAGGTTATGGCTACAACACAATCCGGTTCTGCGACGGTGACATAGGCAAACTGCAAAATAGACGATTCGTTGATTGGAAAATACATTCGTTTAGGCAATGCGTGGCTGAAGATAGAGGCAACAGATGAGGATACTGTGACCGTATCTTCTGCTTTGGCAAAAAGTGAAACCGTGATCACAAAGATTACAGGCATGAACGAAATCTCAATAAGTGGATCAAACCTTAATCTGACAAAGCTTGAAATTGATTATTACCCAATGATGAAGTAAAGGAGGCGAACCGTATATGGAACATGTTTCTTTATCAGTATTTGATTATAATAAGAAAAAGATTTGCGACTTATACGATTCCAATCTTTTTACCACAGGGCAGGCTTACAACATTGTGCTGACTGAAGAAATAAAGATGGGCTGGAAAGAGCTGTCTTTTGATCTTCCATTCATGACGGAAAAAGGCAGAAATATCCGTTGGAGCTTTATCAAGAATGATTATTTGCTTAGATAGAAAGTGGGAGACGAAACCGACTGGTACAAACTGCAAGCACCCAAGAAAACAAAGAATGGAAAAGCAGTAAGCAACACGGTTAAGTGCGGACATATTTCCACTAACTTAAAAACAAAGAACCTATATCTGACATTCGATGATGAAACGGGCATCGGAACAGCACGGTATTTGATCAACCGTGCATTGACTAACACAGGTTGGACCATTGGGGTATGCGATACTTTTTACGAACAAGATGGCATAACGGAAAAAGTAAGATCTCTTTCCTCGAACGGAAAGAAGGGAAGCTACCAGCTGATATCCGATATTTGCGATATTTTCAACGCATATCCGATTTACCATGGCGACACAAAAACAGTCGATATCCGCGCGTTGGAAAACAAGCTTCCCATCGCCGAACTTTACATTGGAAAGAATTTGGATTCTCTTACCATAGAAAGTAATTCAGACAATATAGTAACCAGACTGTATGTAGAGGGACAATATTCGGATCACGGATACGTTGGCATTGACGATGTGAATCCAACCGGCTTGCCCTTCTTGCTGAATTTTGATTATTACGAAGAAAACGGATTGCTGTCCAACGAACAGAAAGCCGCGATTGAAGCTTATCTTGAAGACCGTTATCAAAACAATCGCAGCGTCATGGCGCGTATGCTATCCATTCTGGAAGGGGAAAACTTGCTGAATGATATGTGGGGACAGATCACATATGTGGTGTATCAATTAAGCAATGGAACAATTGACCCTTCAAAGACAATCTATGGCGGGACCGTATTGGACGATGAAAAAGCAATCAACGAAGACGACGAATTGATTGTTTTTAAACAGACTGGAAATTACCGCAAAGTAACGGCTGGTAGCGGTGGAAACGTTTCCTTTGAAGCAGGAGATACGATTGCCGTAAAGTTTATCACCAAGCCCGCCGGAAAGATTGGCGCACGCGAAGTGGCAATTGAATCCAAAGAAAAGATGATCGTGAATACGCAGAATAAAATCAATGAACTGTTTGAGATCACAAGAGATCCGGCGGATAGATATGCGCACACTGGCAATTCTATTTCTTTTCAAGTGGAGACGAATGGCAGCAATGTGTCGTACCAGTGGTGGGTAAAGAAAGCCGGTTCTTCAAGTTGGGAAAGTATTGGAACAAACAATGCAACATAGACAGTGACGGCGGTAGAAAATCTTTTCAATGGACAGTTTCGCTGCGTTGCAACGAGTGAAAAAGGATAGACTGCCACATCAAAAATCGCAATCCTATATGAAGGTGACGGCCAAAATACAAATAATCCTCTGAATGGAAAAAGCCAGAAGAAAGTTTACTATGAGGAACTAATTGATAACTATCAAGATATGATTGCCAAGATTTATAATGGCACGGAAGAATCCACAGGACTGTATGAAGCTATGCGGGCTGCCGTCGAATTGGTGATTGATCTTGATTCTCAAAGAAAACTACTGAACGATCTCCTGGATGAACAGGATCAAATCGAGGCGGCATTCTCTGGAGCATAGGGTGATTTGCTGAAAGATGGATATTGGGCAAACACCAATTACGCCGTAGGCCAGGAGATGGAATTGTATTGGGACGCGGTTGAGCATTAGAAGCAATCAGCGAAACCAAAGGTGAAATACACCGTGTCTTTGGTAATGCTTTCTGAGCTTATGGGTTTTACGGAAGGTATTCCACCTATCAACGCCAAAGTAAAAATCCTTGACAAAGAGCTGGGGTTGAAAGACATTGCTTATGTCTCTAAACGGACGCAGTATTTGGATGATCCGACAAAAGGAAGCATAGAAATATCTAACGAAGATATAGCATCAGCAATAACAAAAACCTTGGATGATGTGCTCGGGAGGATGACGCAGATTGCAGATTTGGTTGATCAGCGGAATGTGATTTATGAACGCGCCCGAGCGATTAACGCAAACGGAACACTGCCAACAGAAAAACTGATCGGTCCATAGAATATACAAGAGCATACTATCGAATCGCCCAATTCATATTGGCACACAGATTCATCGGGAGCTTTGGTATTTGAGAATCCTGATGGAGGATCCGCGCTTAAAATAGATGGCGAGGGAATCAAAATTGCCTACGATCAATATGAAGGGGATTGGAACTGGGAATCGTTATTGGATGGAACTGGTATTGACGCATCCTATATTTCTGGCGGTTATATTTCTCCTGACTTGATCGAAGACGGAGCTTTTAGTTCCATCAAAATGGACGATGAATTCAGAACGCAGATTTATCAGGATGAACGAAAGATAGAATAGACGGCTCAACAAACAGATAAAAACGGAAACATATAGAAAGCCGCTGGTCTTTCCGTTACAGCAGATGGTATATAGCAATATGCGGAAGATGTGCCCAATGGCCTTGCCAGTTACATAAAGCAAACAGCCTCTGAAATTCGACAAGAAGTGTATGCAGCAGATAGCAAGTTGGGTTCGTATATCAGCCAGACTGCTACAAGTATTACACAGGCTGTGTATAACTCGGAGAGTAAGATGGCCTCATATGTAAAGCAAACAGCCTCTGAAATTCGACAAGAAGTGTATGCAGCAGATAGCAAGTTGGGTTCGTATATCAGCCAGACTGCTACAAGTATTACACAGGCTGTGTATAACTCGGAGAGTAAGATGGCCTCATATGTAAAGCAAACAGCCTCTGAAATTCGACAAGAAGTGTATGCAGCAGATAGCAAGTTGGGTTCGTATATCAGCCAGACTGCTACAAGTATTACACAGGCTGTGTATAACTCGGAGAG
>Ga0310697_10000563_pt1 | contig 48475 bp, 45 predicted proteins | sample 172DNAGHGlowgp2_FD_203883 | JGI IMG/M metagenome (GOLD analysis project Ga0310697, IMG submission 203883) | Sheep rumen microbial communities from Palmerston North, Manawatu-Wanganui, New Zealand - 1728 DNA GHGlow gp2 (v2) (version 2) | ecosystem: Host-associated > Mammals > Digestive system >...
ATCAAGCAGGTGAAGTTACCTATTCAGGCAAGACTAACGGATGGGTCGAATTCGGCCTTAATGCCTTCTATATCACTCTTGTAGTAGCCATCTGCTCCATCCTGTTCTCGGTGCTCTACAAGGCAGTCAAAAAGTAAAATCAATTCATCATGGCAAGAAAAACACCAGAAATCAATTCGAGTTCGCAGGCTGACATAGCATTCTTGCTGTTGTGTTTCTTCCTGATGACCACCTCCATGGACGTGGACTACGGTATCACCCGTCGTCTGCCCCCTCCGGTCGAGCAAAACGACGAGGACGTGAAGGTCAAGGAGAGAAACGTGATGAATGTGATGGTGAACAAGAGCGACCGTCTGTTGGTGAATGGCCGTCCCATGGACTTGAGCTTGCTCAAGGACGAGGCCAAACGCTTCATGACGCCGCGTCCCAACGACGAAACCGCTCCTGAAGTGGAGACCAAGACCTTCGACCTCGTGGGCGATGTGCTCATGTCGAAGGGCGTTATCTCACTGCAGAACGACCGTGGTACGTCGTATGCTATGTATATCAGTGTGCAAAATGAGTTGGCCCGCGCCTTCAACGAAATGAAGGAAGACCTGGCTTGGAGGAAATTCCACAAGCACCTCGACCAACTTAATGAAGATCAAACCAAGGCTATCAACGAGGCCGTGCCAGTGCGTATCAGCGAGGCCGAACCCGTTGTGTACTAAAACATAAAGGAGGATAAAATATGGGAAAATTCAGAAAAGAAGGTAAAAAAGAAGTGCCACAAGTGAGCACCTCTTCATTGCCCGACATCGTCTACATGTTGATATTCTTCTTCATGATTACCACAACCATGCGCGACGTCGAACTTAAGGTGAAGAACGCCATGCCTAAGGCCACCGAGATCCAAAAACTCGAGCACAAGTCATTGGTGAGTTCTATCTACATCGGCCCGCCGCGCGATGCCAAATTGGGTACCGAATCGCGTATCCAACTCGATGACTCCTTTGCCCGTCCAGCCGACATCGCCGACTGGGTACAAAAGGAACGTGACTCACGCAACGAGGCCGACCGCCCGCTGATGACCACTGCCCTTAAGGTGCATAAGGATACCCGTATGGGTGTCGTCACCGACGTGAAACAGGAACTCCGCAAGGTGGGTGCCTTCCGTATCACCTACACGACACTGAAAGGCAGCGCTTTGGAGAACTAATGTTTCTCAAGTAAAGTTCTTAGAGTGGCAGTTGACAAGCTGCCACTCTTTTTTTTGTTTTGTATTGGGATGAGACAAAAAAATAGTAAATACACTTACTATCTATGTGTTTACTTTTTGTATCTTTGCGCCATAATAACCGAAAAAGAGTAAAAGATGATATTTGTGCCTACGAAATACCAGCTGCAGACCGTTGCTACAGGTCGTGTTTTCAACGATGAAGGCTGGACATTGGATGATAAGCAATGTGATCAACCGAGCATGGTGCGTCCTGTCTACGAAAAGAAACAATTGGAAGTAGCAGAGGGGGCATGCTTGGGCCTTTACCGCTATGCCGACTGGTTGCCTATCAAGACCATGTTGAGCAGACCTTCGGAACCCATTACCTACAAAAGCGAGGCCCTGGCCAAACAGCTAGGACTGAATAACCTTTACATTACCTTCAATGGTTGGTGGCCCGAGCGAAAAGCCTGCATGACAACCTGTTCGTTCAAGGAGATGGAGGCTTACTCGGTGTGTGCCCGATTGGGTGGTGACCTGAAAGAAAAGGTGCTGGTGGTGGCTTCGGCTGGCAATACAGCTCGCGCCTTTGCCAAAGTGTGCTCCGACAACGGCATCAAGCTGTTGCTTTGCGTGCCCCAAGACAATATTAAAGCCTTGTGGTTCGACAAGCCATTAAATCCCTGTGTGAAACTTATCACTACCGAGTCGGGCAGCGACTATTTCGATGCCATCAACCTTTCCAATGTGGTTTGTGGAATGGAAGGCTACCTTGCTGAAGGTGGTGCCAAGAATATCGCCCGTCGCGATGGCATGGGCACCACGATGATGTCGGCCACGACTTTCATTGGTCGTACACCAGATTTCTATTTCCAAGCTGTGGGCAGTGGCACTGGCGCTATTGCCGCTTGGGAGGCCAACCTGCGTTTCATTGAAGACGGCCGTTTCGGTAGCCACAAAGCACGCCTGATGGTGTCGCAAAACAAGCCTTTCGTGCCCATGTATGACGCTTGGCGTGCCGATTCGCGTGCCCTGCTGCCTTATGATGCCGACCAAGCCCGCAAAGATGCCTCCGAGATTTGCGCTCCCGTGCTCTCCAATCGGAAGCCGCCCTACGGACTTGCTGGCGGCCTCTATGACGCGTTGAAGGACACCAATGGTGATATCTTCGCTGTCAGCAATGCCGAAGCCAATGCTGCCAAAGCTTTGTTTGAAGAGACGGAAGGCATCGATATTTACCATGCCGCTGCAGTTGCCACGGCCTCATTGCAGCAGGCGATAGAAAAGGGTGCTGTGAAACCTAATGACGTAGTGATGCTCAACATTACGGGTGGCGGCGAAAGACGCTTCCAAACCGAACACGAGATCTATTACTTGAAACCGGATCACATTTTCAGAATCGACTTCACAAAAGAAGAAGTGGAACGAGTTTTGGCTGAAATGAAATAAATGCCAGGTCTAAGGCCGGTTAAGTCTAATTGAAGAGCGTTTCCGATAGAGGAGACGCTCTTTATCGTTTTCCCCGTTTCGTCGAATAGGTTGACTTGATTCAATCCTTCCGCTTCAATGTTCACGACATCAACGGTGGGGTTGGGGAAGACGCTGATTTTATGTGCGAGGTTTTCCGATAGTTCGGTAGGGTCTAGTGGTGTCACCCAGAAGGTGACCAAAGCCGTGTTGCAGTTGCATGGGATGGTCATGTGAATGTCGAGCCATGCCACTGAGCCAGGCTCTACCTCTGGACGCAATGTGGCGTGGGCAGTCACTTCAACGGTTTCGTCAGGTTGGGTGGGGAATGTCGTCGTCATGACGCCATTTGAGAAGAAGCTGAAATTGGTGAAGAACTCATTGGATGGGTGTACTGTGACATCGACGGGGTCGTAGCCGGTGTTGTGGATGCGGAAGTGGAAAATGGCCTCTGTTCCAGGATACAAGGCAGTGTCACCTGTGATTTCATAAGCTTCAAAAGTGTATTGCTCCAACATATCGATTTCGATGTCATCGATGGTAAGATAGGTGGATCCTGAACCCGCTATTGCATGTATGGCTATATATTGGCATCCTGAGGGTATGGTGTCGACATAGGAAGAACACTTTTCATAGACTCCACCACTGACAATGGTGTTGAGCAAAGAGGTGTGCATGTTGTCGGCATGGGGAGCATCGCCTGCCCAAAACTCCAGTTGGAAGTCGCCATCAGAGATAGCCCAACAACTGAAGCGATATTGCATACGTGAGAAGAGCGAGAGTGGCATGTACATCCAAGCATCTTCGGTGTTGGTGAAGGCATACCAATTGCCAGAATGGGCGATGCGGTTGTGGTCTTTGTCAAGATAGCCGCAAATCCACGAGTTGTCGTCGCTAGTCCATCCCACGGGAGTCTCTAAATCGTGGTTGGCATATTCGAAGCTTTCGGTGAGGATGATGTCTGCAAAGGCTGTTGTTGTCGTCAAACAAACCAAGAGGGTAAGAAACAGATTCTTCATTAGACTAATATTTGGCGCAAAAGTAAGAAAAAACTTGTCGAAACGGCTTGTATTACCCAAAAATTCCATATCTTTGAAGCGTTTTTGAAAGCACCTTATTATTGATATGCCCCACATCTTTGGTAATATGGTTTACTTGAACATCAAGGAACGCGACCGTTTCTGAATACCTGTTCGGTAAGGAGGTTCGTATTCCCTTCTCCAATAGAGCTTTCAAATCTTGAATTTTTAAATCTTCAAATCATAAATCTTAAATCGAATAATATCATGGAATTACCATTTGCAGAAGCGTGGAAAATCAAGATGGTTGAACCCATTAAGAAATCCACCCGCGAACAACGCGAGAAGTGGCTCAACGAAGCCCACCAAAATGTCTTTATGCTGAAGAGCGACTATGTCTACATCGACCTGTTGACCGACAGCGGCACCGGCGCCATGAGCGACCGTCAGTGGGCCGCTATGATGCAGGGCGACGAGAGCTACGGCGGCGCCCGCTCGTTCTACCACATGAAGGACACCATCACCGAACTCACCGGTTTCGAGTATGTCATCCCCACCCACCAAGGCCGCGCTGCCGAGAATGTGCTGTTTTCATACCTCGTGAAGCCTGGTCAGGTCATCCCCGGCAACGCCCACTTCGACACCACCAAGGGCCACATCGAGAGCCGCAAGGCCTTCGCCGTCGACGTGACCGTGCCCGAGGCCTACGATACGCAACTCGAAGTGCCCTTCAAAGGCAATGTCAGCCTTGAGAAACTCGAGAAGGTTCTGAAAGAGAACCAAGGCAATGTGCCGTTCATGGTTCTCACTGTTACCAACAATACCGTTGGCGGTCAACCCGTGAGTATGCAGAACATCCGCGAGACCTGCGAACTCTGCCACAAGTACGGCGTGCCGGTCAATATTGACAGTGCTCGTTTCATTGAGAACGCCTACTTCATCAAGACTCGCGAAAAGGGTTACGAGAACAAGACCTTGAGGGAAATCGCATTGGAAATGTTCAGCTACGCTGACTCAATGACGATGAGTGCCAAGAAGGACGGTCTCGTCAACATGGGCGGCTTCATCGCCACCAACAAGAAGGACTGGTACGAAGGCGCCAAGTTGTTCTGCATCCCCTTTGAAGGCTTCCTCACCTACGGCGGCATGAACGGTCGTGATATGGACGCTTTGGCCGTCGGCTTGAAGGAAAACATTGAGTTCGAGATGGTTGAGACCCGCATCAAGCAAGTCCACTACCTCGCCGCCAAACTCGACGAGTACGGCATCCCTTACCAGCGTCCTGCCGGTGGCCACGCCATCTTCGTCGATGCCGACAAGGTGTTGACCCAAATTCCGAAGGAAGAGTTCCCCGCCCAGACGCTGACTTGCGAACTTTACCTCGAAGCTGGCATTCGTGCCTGTGAGATCGGTTATGTGCTTGCCGACCGCGACCCGGTCACGCGCCAGAACCGCTTCGGTGGCAACGACTTCGTGCGTCTCTGCATTCCGCGCCGTGTGTACACCAACAACCACATGGACGTGATTGCCGCCGCTCTGAAGAACGTCTACGACCGTCGCGACACCATCAAGCGCGGCCTCGAAATCACTTGGGAAGCCGAGCTGATGCGCCACTTCACTTGCCAGTTCAAGAGACTGGGATAAGTGCATGGTTATGGATTGCCACGCTTCGCTCGCAATGACGTGAAGCGGCAGTCCGTTGGCTGCTTCGCTATGCTTGCAGTGTGTTGTCTTTTCACGCGCTTTCCGTCATCGCGGGGAGGCACGACGAAGCAATCCAGATCGAATTCAGGGGAGCCTGTCACTGTGGGCTTCCCTGATTTTTTGTCGCTTTGCGGTTTATTAGAAAAGTTTGTGTAATTTTGCAGCATTATGACCATTCAAGCAATCATTATTAGTGTTCTCTTTATTGTCTGCCTCACCGTGCCGGCGGGAACTCATTCGTTGGGCTTGGTCAAGTTCGACGACAAGCCCTCGCAGAAATGGTTCATCCCGCTCTTTTTCGGGGTTTTTCAGGGAGTTTTTGTCATGTTTGGCTCCTTTTTGGGAGGCCTTTTTGCCCACTTGATAACCTATATCGCCAAGTATATGGTCTTTGGCATGATGCTTGTTGTAGCCGTCAAGATGTTCGTTGAGTCGATGAGGATACTGAAAGGAAAGATGCTCTATACGGTTAGCAATGACACGGAATTGGCGTTGCTTGCCATCATGTCGGGTTTCAACACGTTGCTGATGTCGCTGATGGGACCTTATTTCATGCCGTTTGGCGAGAGTTGGTATATGTTGGCGGTTTTTGTGGCGGGTTTCCTTTGGTCGTTTTTCGCGATTCGGATACCATTTGAGCCCAAAATCATCAAGAAGGTGAGCTTCGTCGAGTTCTCAGCGGCGGTGTTCATGGTGATCATCGCGATTTTGTATTTGTTTACGGATTTAATCTAAATATTTTAAATTCAAGATTTAAGATTTAAAATTTTGGGAATGAAAAGGATAGTTGCTCTTTTTGTTGGACTGTCGTTCGCGTTGCTTGCTTCGGCTCAAGCTCCATCCAATTACTACAACTCCGCCAACGGCTTGACGGGTAACCAACTGAAGTCGGCCTTGCACAACATCATCAAAGGCCATACCTCCATTTCGTATTCCAACATCCTGAATGCCTTTTGGAGCACCGACAACAAAGGCAACGGCGTGGTGTGGGACATGTACTCCGACCGCCCCGGTGGCACGCCGCCCTATACCTATTATCTCGGTCAGGACAATTGCGGCAACTACGATAGCGAAGGCGACTGCTACAACCGCGAGCATTCGTGGCCGCAAAGTTGGTTCAACGAGCAAACTACGCCGCGTACAGATCTTCACCACATTTTCCCCACTGATGGCTATGTGAACGGTCGCCGTAGCAACTACGCTTTTGGCGAGGTGCGCAATGCCAGTTGGACTTCACAAAACGGCTCGAAATTAGGTACTTGCAAGACTGCGGGCTTCAACGGAACCGTGTTCGAACCCATCGATGAGTATAAAGGCGACTTCGCCCGCGCTATCATGTACATGAGCGTGCGCTACTACACCGAAGACGGCAGCTGGAGCACGAGCGACATGACGACGAAGTCCGAAATCAAGCCGTGGGCCATCCAAATGCTGCTGCGCTGGAACGAACAAGACCCTGTGAGTCAGAAGGAAATCGACCGCAACAACGTCATTTATTCCGACTATCAGCACAACCGCAACCCCTTCGTCGACCATCCGGAATACGCTCGCATGATTTGGGACCCGACGTGGAATGCTGTTGAGGAGACTATGGAAACCGTTTCTCTCTTCCCCAACCCCATTGAGCGCGGCCAATCGCTCCATGTGAGCGGCAATAGTGATAGTTTTGATGCCGTTGTCGTTTGTGATTTGAGTGGTCGCACATTGCTGAGAGCCACAGGAAACCAAGTTGGTGAATTAGCCATTACCTTGCCTGAAGACATGGCTGAGGGCTGCTATATTGTGAAATTGAAGCGCGGTAAAGTGGTGATTAAGTATGATAAGCTTTTGGTGAAGTAGCTTAGAGTACTTACCCTCTACATTACATCATTTTCTTGTGTCTGAAATAGATATAGAACGCCATGGCCACCACGACCATAAATCCCAATATGCCCCAAAAAGCCCACGCCTTGTCTTGGAATGGCAGTCCGACGTTCATGCCGTAAAGGCCTGTGATGAAGGTCAAAGGCAGGATGATGGTCGACACGAGGGTTAGGATTTTCATTGTTTCGTTGGTCTTGTTGGTCTGCATTGAGTCGAAAGTCTGCGAGAGGCCCTCGATTAGTTCCTCGTAGTCCTCGGTCATGTCCCACACCTTTTGCAGGTAGTCGAGGATGTTGCCCCAGTAGTCTTCCATGTACTCAACGTCGTCCGTGAAGCCTGTAACCTTACCAGTCTCGAAGAGGTGGAAGAGTCGCAACTGCGGCTTGAAGATGGTGTTGATGAGGATGAGGTTTTTGCGCGTCACACTGATGCGCTCGATAATCTTTACCTGCTTCTCCTGCAACAGCTCTCGATTGATCAACTCGACATCCAGGCCGACTTTACGTAGCAGATACACCGACTCGGTCATCAGTTTCTCGAGGATGCGGTAGAGCAGGATGTCGGAGTTGCGGAAGTTCATCTCTTCTCCGTTCTGGATGCGTTCCTCGTATTCCTCGAAGAGTTGCGACACGCCCCAAGGATTCTTCTCGATGGAAATGATGTATTCTTTGCCCCAGAAAATCTTCACTTCCTTGATTTTCACAAACTTGTTTTGACGATCGAAGTTGGGGAAATGAAGAATGAGGAAATAATAATCGTCGTAGATATCGATTTTTGGGCGTTGGTTGACGGATTTGCAGTCTTCGATGTCCAAAGGGTGGAAATGAAATCGGTCTTTCAGGAATTCAAAGTCTTCTTCCGTTGGGTTGTTGAGATGACGCCAAGTCAAATCCCCGATTTTCAGGCTGTTAATCATAGGCCTTCCCCCTTTCTTTTAAAGTGAATACTATGTTTACATCGGCGCAAAATTTGTTTCGCGCCGCGAAAATAGTGTTTTTTGTTGAAAACGAGGAAACAAAACTTGCAAAAAATGCAATTTTGTGATTTTTTCGTTCACTTAAGGTTTGGTTTGATTTGCATCAAGACGGCGTTGAGCTGTTGTTTTTTATTCCAGTTCACTTCCACTCAAACGTATTAATCATGTGATCGATGTCTTCACGGATGAAGTTGATGACGGGTTGCATCGAGTCGTTGTCGGGCTTGAAGTTGAAGTAGAGGGCACCACGCACGAAGTTGCGTGTGCTGTCGGTGAGGTAGAACTGCATTGGGGTGGCCACACCTTTGCCGTCCATCTCGATGAAAAGGCCGTAGACGTGGTGCTCATCGTTGACGATCAGGCTGTCGCTCACGCCGTTGGCTTTTTGCAGGTGCTTGGTAATCATGGTGTGAACGTCCTCCAAATACTCGCTTAAGTTGCCATTGACGGGCTTATGTGTGATATGGATGGAGCCCTTGAATTGGGGCATCTCGATGTTGACCCAGTTTTTCTCGTTCGGTGAATATGGGTCGGGGGTAATCAAGGCGTATTGTGGGCACTCGAAGCTGTAGCGTTCGATGGTGTCAACCCGGCTGTAGGCCTTCTCGGGCAGGTCGATGCGGAAGTAGCCTCGTGGTTTGGGCAGGTATGTCTTCTCGTTATTGCATGAAACAATAAAACATACCACAGCCATGGCCGCCAGGAGCAATATTAACTTGTTGGGCTTCATTGTTTTTCTATTTGGTCGGCCCTTCGACAGGCTTAGGGACCTTAGGTTGCTGAGCCTGTCGAAGCACCGGTTTATTCTTCATCAAAAATAACCTTTACTTCCTTGATGCGCTTGGTGTCGGCATCAGTAATTTCCATACGGAACTTCTCGAAATTGAATTTGAACCCGATTTCAGGAATACGGCCTTCGATTTCAAGGATGAGTCCTGCCAAAGTATCGGCTTCGCCTTGCATGGGCTCGAAGTAATCTTCGTCGACTCCGAAGACCTTGCAGAAATCGACGATACTGGTTTGGGCCTTGAAGAGATAGGAGCCGTCATCGAGTTTCTTATAGTGTTCTTCCACATTGGCTTCATCGAATTCGTCATTGATTTCGCCCACGATTTCTTCGATGACATCTTCCATGGTGATGAGTCCCGATGTGCCGCCGTATTCATCGACAACGATGGCGATGTGAATCTTCTTTTCGCGGAAGTCCTGGAACAGGTCGTTGATCTTTCGGTTTTCAGGGACAAAGAAGGCGGGGCGGATGAGCTTTTGCCATTCGTAGGATTCGGCGTCTAAATAGGGCAGGAGGTCTTTGACATATAGAATGCCTTCCACCTTGTCCAGGGTCTCGTCGTAGACGGGTATTCTTGAGAATCCACTCTTGATCACGACAGCAAGCATGTTGGTAAATTCCCAGTCTCGCTCCACGCCGATAATGTCGACACGTGGGATCATCACCCCGCTCACCTCTTTCTCGCTGAACGAGGCAATGCCTTTCAGCATTTGCTTCTCGTCCATAGGGGTCGACTCTTCGGTGGCGATGTCGACGGCCGTGGAAAGGTCTTCCATCGAAATCTCGCCTTTCTTTTTCTCCAAGTGTTTGTCCATGAACGAGGTGGAACTGACCAGTAGCTTGCTCAAAGGCTTAAACAACCCGTTAAGGAATCGCAGCGGGCGTGCCATAAAGCGGGCCACTTTGACGGGGCGTTTGCTGGCATAGATCTTAGGGGTGATTTCGCCTACGATTAAAATCAAAGAGGTAACTATGACCACTTCCAAAAGGAAAGCGGCCACAGGGTAGTTGGCCATGTCGAACAGCTGTGCCATGACATAGGTGGCCAGCAGTGTGATGGTGACATTGACGAAGTTGTTGCCAATCAAGATGGTGGCCAGGAGTGTTTTAGGTCGCTCGCGCAGTTTAAGTACAAGTTTGCTCTTGGCATCGTCGTACGACTCGAGGTTGTCGATGTCGGCGGGCTGCATGGAAAAAAATGCCGTCTCGCTGCTCGAAATCAAGGCTGAGGTGATGAGGAGCAGGCACAATACGACCAATCCAATGATGGCGTTGACAGTAAATCCAGTGAAAAAGTTGCTTAAAACAACGTTAAGGAGTCCTATGAGAGGGTCAGGGTCGGGTGTTTCCAAAGCTCTGTGTTTTTACGTTTTTGCGCGGCAAAATTAGAAAAATATTCTGATATGCCGCATATTTTGGTTAAAAAGGCAAGTCGTTGCCTTCGTCGGGTGTGTCGAAATTGCTCTGGGGCGTATAGCCAGTGGGAGCAGGTTCGGTGGCTGGCGTGTAAGGTTGGCCATACGAGGATTGTTGGGCTGGACGGGCTGGGGCCAGCTGCATCATTTTATCAGCGATGACTTCGGTAACATAGCGCACTACACCTTGCTGGTCGGTGTATTGTCGGGTCCGGAGCTTGCCTTCGACATACATCATGTCGCCCTTCGAGTAGTTGCGACGTCCTTCTGCGATGTCATTGGCGAGATTGCCCCAAACAACGATGTTGTGCCAATCGGTTTGTTCTACCCAGTTTTGGTCGCGGTCGCGATAGCGTTCTGATGTGGCCATGGTGACCGAAATCTTCTTGTTTCCATTTTCAAAAGAGGTCACTTCGGGGTCTTTGCCAAGGCGGCCAATGAGGATGACTTTGTTCAAACTTGCCATAATTTTCATTTTTAAGTGTTTAAGTATAAGTCTATTAAGCGTGGGATGGGGTAGTTTCCCAAGTCACTTTCACGGGCCAAAAATAAGCCTTTTGTTTGAATCTGCAACAATTCTTTGTCAAGTTTTATTTCGATGAATTGGGCAAGGATGGTGCGATGGGTCAGTTTATGAGTGAATACGGGCGATGTCTTGGTGATGGTGAAGGATGAGTTTCCAACGAGTTGCTGGAACTCATTCGATGCGACAACTTCTTCCACTGTCATAGGTGTCGGACTTTCGACGCAGGCGAAGTCGTAGAGGTTGCCCCAGATGTCGTTGGTACTGCGCTTGTGGAGATATATGCTTTCGTTTATCTTGAATACCAAATAGTTGAAGTGCCTGGTCGTGACTTTCAATTTGGCCAGTTTCACGGGACGTTGCATCACCGTTTGATGAGCAAAGGCGAGACATTGGGCTTGTAGAGGGCACAAAAGACAGTTTGGATTTTTGGGTGTGCAATGCAGGGCGCCGAATTCCATTAGTGCTTGGTTGTAGAGTCCAGGGTGTTCGCGGTAGAGAAGCTCATCGGCAAGGTCGGCGAAGGTTTTTTGGCCTTTTAAACTATTGATAGGCGTATCGATGTCGAAAAGCCGTGCCAAGACACGGTATACATTGCCGTCGACCACGGCATGGGGCAGGTCGAAAGCAATGGAAGCAATGGCAGCAGCCGTGTAGTCGCCGATGCCTTTTAGTTGTTTAAGCTGTTCGAAATCAGCAGGGAAACTGCCTTTGTGTTGCTCCATGACTTGTTGTGCACATTGGTGCAGATTGCGCGCGCGAGAGTAATAGCCGAGGCCCTGCCATTGCTTAAGCACTTCTTCTTCTGAGGCATTGGCGAGGTCGGTTACAGAGGGCCAGCGTTCAATGAAGCGGAGGTAGTAGTCGCGCCCTTGGCTGACGCGCGTCTGTTGCAGGATGACTTCGGAGAGCCATACCTGATAGGGGGTCGGATTATGTCGCCAAGGCAAATCGCGGCGGTTTTGGTCGTACCAATTAATTAAGGTGTCGTGTAGGTTGTTCATCGTGTTTTAGGGAGCGAAATTCTTTATTTATAACTCATTAGAAGAAAAAAATTGAATTAATTGGCTCTACGTATTGAAAATGTTCGTACCTTTGCCGCAAATTTACAACAAACATAATAACTAACCATAAAATAAGTAAGAAAAATGACTAAAGCAGAAATCGTTGCTGAAATTGCAAGCAAGACTGGCATTGAGAAAGGTGCTGTCCAGAATGTTGTTGAAAACTTCATGGAAGTTGTGAAGAACGCCATGGCCAAGGGCGAGAACGTGTATCTGAGAGGCTTCGGCAGCTTCATCATCAAGACGAGAGCTGAAAAGACTGGCCGCAACATTGGCAAGAACATCGCCATCACCATCCCGGCCCACAAGATTCCGGCTTTTAAGCCTGCCAAGACCTTTATGAATGCTGTCAAGTAAGCAAACTATAAAAATCACTATATTATGCCAAACGGAAAGAAACACAAAAGACACAAGATGTCGACTCACAAGCGCAAAAAACGCTTGAGAAAGGACAGACACAAGAAGAAATAAGCTCTTCTTGAGCCTAAACACGACAATAACACAGCATTGGTTTATTCCATTGTTGTGTTATTGTTTTATCAATCAAATTGTTAACCCCAAAGTTAAAACACTATGTCTGAAGAACAACAACAGGAGGTTGTGGAAGTGAAGACGGTGACGCGCGACTTGGTCATCAACTCGCACGCTTCGGAGGTTGACATCGCACTACTGGAAGACAACGTCCTTGTAGAACTCCACAGAGAGAAGACCAACAACCAATTTGCGGTCGGTGACGTTTATCTGGGTCGGGTGAAGAAGATCCTGCCAGGCCTTAACGCGGCTTTTGTCGACGTGGGCTATCCCAAAGAGGCTTTCCTTCACTATCTCGACTTGGGCTTGCAGGCCCATACCTTACTCAAGTACAAGAAGAAAGTAGTGGAAGATGATGAGGTCGCCATGGATAAGTTCAAACTTGAGCCCGACCTCCCTAAAAACGGCAAAATAGGCGACATCCTTAATGTGGGCGACATGATTCCCGTCCAAATCGCCAAGGAGCCTATCCACACCAAAGGTCCCAGAATCACTGCTGAGATTTCGTTTGCAGGGCGTTACCTTGTTTTGGTCCCCTTCTCAAACCGCATTTCTGTATCACAAAAGATCCGTAGCGGCGACGAACGCAACCGCTTGCGTCGGCTCATCCAAAGTATCAAACCCAACAACTACGGTGTCATCATCCGTACTGTTGCTGAAGGCAAGAAGGTGGCTGAACTCGATGCTGACCTGCGTTCTCTTATCACCAAATGGGAGCAATGCACCATCGAGATGAAGAAAATGACCACGTATGGAAGGATGGTCAGCGAGATGGATCAGACCAGCGTCATGCTCCGCGACTTGCTTAACGAATCTTTCACCAACATTAGGGTGAATGACGTTTCGCTCTATGAAGAGATACGGAAATACATCCAGACCATCGCACCGCAAAAGGCAGAAATCGTTCAGCTCTACGAAGGGAAGGAGCCGATTTTCGACCATTTCAATGTGGCCAAGCAAATCAAAGGCTTCTTTGGTCGCGTGGTTACCATCAAAAACGGTGTCTACCTCATCATCGAGCACACCGAGGCCATGCATGTCATTGACGTCAACAGCGGCCATAAAGTTAACAAGGACAACTCTCCAGAAGAAAACGCATTTCAGGTCAACCTCGAAGCCGCCAAGGAGATTGCTCGCCAGCTACGTCTGCGCGACATGGGCGGTATCATCATCGTGGACTTTATCGACCTGCACGAAGCCAAACACCGCAAGCAGCTCTATGACGCCCTCGTTGAGGCCATGAAGCCTGACCGCGCCAAACACACTGTGCTGCCTGCCACCAAGTTCGGACTCATCCAAATCACACGCCAGCGCGTGCGCCCCGAGACGGAGGTGCAGGTGCAGGAAAAATGCCCTGTCTGCGACGGTGAGGGCAAGATCCGCCCCGCCATCCTCTACATCGACGAAATCGAAAACCACCTCAAGTATCTTATGGTCGATCAAAACGAGAACCACCTCACCTTGCAGGTGCATCCCTTTATCTATTCCTACCTTTGCATAGATGGCCTGTTTTCGATTCGCCGCAAATGGATGAAGAAATACGGCAAGAAGTTCAAAGTGCAGTCGATGCCCGAATTCCACATGTTGCAGTACAACTTTCAAAACGCCAACGGCGACGACATTAAGCTCTAAAGGAGTCCCTTGATCCTGCCGAAGGAAAGTGCTGCTACAAAAAACCTTGAAAACCCGCTTCGTCGAAGCGGGTTTTTTCTTATTTTTGCACCATAATAATCCAAGACGCAAGATATGGGGGCTGTTATCACACCCCCTATGCCGTCATGGCGGGGTCAACTCCGCTTTAGTAGAATCTCTCGTGTCAATCAACAATTACACACTTCAACAATGAGTAAAGATATCGTATTGAGTGGCATTCGCCCCACTGGAAACCTTCACCTCGGCAACTACTATGGTGCCGTGCGTAGCTTTGTGAAGATGCAGGAAGACTACAACTGCTATTTCTTCATCGCCGACTGGCACTCGCTTACCACGCACCCAAAGCCTGAGAATATACAACGTTCGGCTCGCACTATTTTGGCCGAATACCTCGCGTGTGGCATCGATCCTGAAAAGGCCACGATTTACATCCAAAGTGATGTGCCGGAGACCATCGAGTTGTATCTCTATTTCAACATGAACGCCTATATCGGCGAATTGGGTCGTGTGACCACCTTCAAGGAGAAGGCTCGCCAACAACCCGACAACGTGAATGCCGGCTTGTTCACTTATCCAACTTTGATGGCCGCCGACATTCTGCAGCATCGTGCCAAATGGGTACCTGTGGGTAAGGATCAGGAACAGAACATGGAGATGGCCCGCAAATGCGCCCGCCGCTTCAACAACATATACGGTATCGAATTCTTCCCTGAACCGCAGAACTACTATTTTGGTGGCGATGCCATCAAGGTGCCGGGATTGGACGGCAGTGGCAAGATGGGCAAAAGCGACGGCAACTGCATCTACCTCTTCGAGGACGAGAAGACCATGCGCAAGAAGGTGATGCGCGCTGTCACCGATAGCGGCCCCACCGAGCCTAACAGTCCCAAGCCGGAGGTCATCCAAAACCTATTCACGATGATGAGCATCGTCAGCGATCCCGAGACGGTGAAGTACTTCGACGAGAAGTGGAACGACTGTTCCATCCGCTATGGCGACATGAAGAAACAACTTGCAGAGGACCTTGAAAAGACGGTCGCTCCTATTCGTGAGCGCATCATCGAGTTCTCATCAGATACAGAACGCCTCGACCGCATCGCCCGCATGGGTGCAGAGAAGGCTCGTGAGAGTGCTGCGAAGACGCTGAATGAGGTTCGTAAAATCATCGGTTTTAGACAATACTAATTGATAGTGGTTTACAGAGGCTGAACCTATTGCCGTCATTGCGGGCATGACCCGCAATCTCCCAAACAAAAGGGTGTTGTCTCCGTGCTGGGGAGATGGCGGATGTTCCTCCGCCATGACGGCAAAAGGTCGGTTTTTTTACCTTTCTCAGTCTCGTTTCTCAAGATAAAATGACATGGGCGATTTCATCACATACGAAAAAATACCAGAACGTGCGGTGTTGATTGCTGTTGCCAGCAAGCAACAGGGTCGGGAGCGTACGGAGGAATACCTCGACGAGTTGGCTTTCCTGCTTGAAACAGCAGGCGGCGTGCCTGTAGCGCGTTTCGTGCAGCCATTGGACCATCCGAGTAGCGTGACTTATCTCGGTTCGGGCAAGTTGGAGGAGATCCACCAATATATCAAGGCAGAGAACATCGAGATTGCTGTCATTGACGACGAACTCAGTGCCACGCAGGCTCGTAACATGGAGCAGGCTTTGGAGTGCCGTGTGCTTGACCGCACGAGTTTGATTTTGGACATCTTTGCCTCCAATGCCCATACGGCTCACGCCAAGGCGCAAGTGGAGCTAGCACAATACCAATACCTTTTGCCCCGCCTGACCCGTATGTGGACCCACTTGGAACGCCAACGTGGTGGTATTGGTATGCGTGGTCCCGGTGAGACCCAGATTGAAACCGACCGTCGCTTGATTTTGGAACGCATTGCCTTACTGAAAGAGAAGCTGAAGGATATCGACAAGCAGAAGACCGTACAGCGCAAGAACCGTGGCAAGTTGGTGCGCGTGGCACTTGTTGGTTATACCAACGTGGGCAAGTCGACAATCATGAACTTGCTGAGCAAGTCGGAGGTCTATACGGAGAACAAACTCTTTGCCACTTTGGATACCACGGTGCGCAAGGTGGTGGTGGAGAACCTGCCTTTTCTTCTTTCTGATACCGTGGGGTTTATCCGCAAGTTGCCTCATCATCTCGTGGAGTCGTTCAAGTCGACTTTGGATGAAGTGCGCGAGTCGGATATTCTGCTTCATGTGGTGGACATCTCGCATCCCGACTTCGAGGCACAGATGGATGTCGTCAACCAGACCTTGGCCGAGTTGGGTTGTGCCGACAAAAAGACTATCGTGGTTTTCAACAAGACCGACGCTTACACTTGGGAGGAGAAAGACCCCGACGATCTGACACCACCCACCAAACGCAATGTCTCATACGATGAGTTGAAAAAGACTTGGATGGCCAAGATGAACGAAAACTGCATCTTCATCTCTGCCAAAAACCGCGACAACTATCAGGAATTCCGTGATTTGCTCTACAAGGAAATCCGTGATATGCATGCAATTCGCTATCCATACGATAACTTCCTTTATTGACGACCATGTATCTAGTCGATACCCATACTCATATTTACGATCATCAATTCAGCCTTGACCGAAACGAGACCGTGCAACGCGCTTTGGATGCAGGCGTCAAAATGATGCTCTTGCCTAATGTGGATGCCTTGACCATTGCACCGATGCTTGAATTGCATGCGCAATACCCTGACTGTACCCGTGTGATGATGGGCTTGCAGCCTGAGGAAGTCAAGGATGATTACAAGGAAGTGCTTGCCCGAATGGAAAAGGAACTGGAGCGTGGCATTTATGTCGGAGTGGGGGAGGTCGGTCTCGATTTCTATTGGGATGCGACTTATGAGAAGGAACAACTTGACGCCTTCGAGACCCAACTGGGTTGGGCCAAGCAACTTGGTTTGCCGCTATCCATCCATTGCCGCAATGCCTTCGACAGGATGGTGAAGATTCTTGGAAAGAAGCAAGACGGCGGATTACATGGCATCATGCATTGTTTCACGGGAACTGAAGAAGAGGCAAAAGCCTATATTGATATGGGCTTCCATCTTGGTTTAGGAGGCGTGACGACCTACAAAAACTGTGGAGTGAAAGACTTCCTACCGAACCTGCCTTTAGATAAGATCGTTTTGGAGACCGATGCGCCTTATCTGGCGCCGGTGCCTTGTCGTGGCAAGCGCAATGAACCTGCTTTTATGGTTCATACGGCGCAGAAGATTGCGGATATTCTACAAATTTCCGTTGAGGAATTGGTTGCCTCAACAACGACCAATGCACAATCGTTGTTTGGTTTGTAGGGCTATCACATTTTGGCAGCCGCTGGCTTTATCAACAGCGGCTGCCGTAATACGACAGCCCTACAACCCGTAATACGACAGCCCTACAACCATAGACAAAAAAGGTCGCCGGCGCTTTTGCGCCGGCGACCCACCATTATGAAGATAAAAAAAACAACTGTTTGCTTCTACCCTTATCCGCACTTGGAGTAACCGCAATTACGGCAGTGTTTGCAGCCGTCTTCGAAGACGAGCTTCTCGCCACAGTTGGGGCATTTCTCTTTCTCGTCGACGACACCATCGGGCACGTATTTCTTCAAGGCACGGGCGATGCCGTTTTTCCATGTGTTGATGCTTTCTTCCTCCACATTGAGGTTCTGCACCAACTCGATCACATATTGGATAGGCATGCCGTGGCGCAAGATGCCTGAAATCAGCTTGGCATAGTTCCAGTATTCCTTGTCGAATGAGCGTGACAGGCCTTGCATCAGCACTTCGTAGCCATCCTTGTCGTTGTAACGGAAGTCGTAGCGTGAAGCCTCGCCCTTGGTCTTCTCCCTGATGATTACACCCTTCTCCACGTAAGGAGGAAGGAAGAAATCCTCTGCTTTTCCCAAGAAGATTTCGTAAGGTTTGCCATGCAGCTTGCCGACGAATGCGATCCATTTCTCGTAGTTGTTCTGAAAACGCACCACGTCGCATTCCAGTTCCTTGGGACGCGGAGGGGCAGCCGTTTCGCGGATGTCGTCGGGACGGGCGTTATTGTCAGCTTTGGGAACCTCTTTTTTCTCCTCTTTGGCCACCAATACGCCGTCGCGCGATCCGTCACGATAGATGGTCATGCCTTTGCAGCCGCTCTCCCATGCGGTCATGTAGATCTGGCTGACGAGTTCTTCGGTTGTCTCCTTCGGCACATTGACCGTCACGCTAATGCTGTGGTCGACCCATTTCTGCATCGAGCCTTGCATTTTGACCTTGTTGACCCAATCGATGTCGTTGGCCGTGGCCTTGTAGTAAGGTGACTTGGCGATGACGGTGTTGAGTTTCTCGTCATCGTAATGCAAAACCTCATCAACGTTGTAGCCGTTCACCTCGAGCCAAGTGACGAACTTGGGATGGAACACATTGTATTCCTCAAACGAGTTGCCAGTCACGTCGGTAAAGGTGACATGAACGTCTTTGTCGTTGGGATTTACCTTGCGGCGGCGCTTGTAGCTGACCATAAAGACGGGTTCGATGCCCGAGGTGGTCTGCGTGCAGATGCTGACGGTGCCTGTGGGTGCTATGGTCAGCATGGCGACATTGCGGCGTCCCACGCGACACATTTTCTGGTAAAGTTCTTCGTCCAAGGCGCGCAGGCGTTTGATGAAGGGGTTGTTCTCCTCGCGTTTGGCGTCATATATCGGGAACTTGCCGCGTTCTTCAGCCAAATTGACGGACGAACGGTAGGCATTGTAAGCCAACAACTTTTGTATTTCAGTGGAGAAGGCGATGGCTTCGTCGGAGGCGTAGCGTTTGCCCAAGGCAGCCAGCATGTCGCCCTCGGCGGTGATGCCGATGCCTGTGCGACGACCCTTCAGGCACTTCTCGCGGATGTTCAGCCAAAGGTTGCGTTCGGTGCGTTTGATTTCGTCGTCCTCGGGGTCGGCGGCAATCTTGGCAAGAATGGCGTCTACCTTCTCAATCTCAAGGTCGATGATGTCGTCCATCATGCGTTGGGCGATGGCCACATGCTTGGAGAACAATTGATGGTTGAATCGGGCTTGGGGCGTGAACGGGTGGTCGACATAGCTATATAGGTTAATGGCCAAAAGGCGGCAGCTGTCATAGGCGCAGAGCGGTATCTCGCCGCAAGGGTTGGTGCTCAAGGTCTTGAACCCCAAGTCGGCATAGCAGTCGGGGATGGACTCGCGGATGATGGTGTCCCAAAACATCACGCCGGGCTCGGCTGATTTCCAGGCGTTGTGGATGATCTTGTTCCACAAGGCGCGGGCGTCCACTTCCTTGGTGTATTTCGGGTTGGGCGAGTCGATAGGGTATTGCTGGATGAAAGGCTTGCCTTCTTTGACGCATTGCATAAACTCGTCGGTGATGCGTACCGAGACGTTGGCGTTGGTGATGCGACCCTCGGTCATCTTGGCGTCGATGAAGGCCTCCGAGTCGGGATGCTTGATGCTAATAGTCATCATCAAGGCACCACGTCGGCCGTCTTGTGCCACTTCTTTGGTGGAGTTGGAGAAGCGTTCCATGAAAGGCACCACGCCAGTAGAGGTCAAAGCACAGTTCTTCACCGGGCTGCCAGTGGGTCGGAGATGCGACAGGTCGTGACCCACGCCACCGCGACGTTTCATCAGCTGTACCTGCTCTTGGTCGGTCTTCATGATGCCGCCGTAGGAATCGGAGTCGCCGTTGTTGCCGATGACGAAGCAGTTCGACAATGACGAGATTTGGAAGTCGTTGCCAATGCCTGTCATGGGGCTGCCTTGAGGTACGATGTAGCGGAAGTCCTTCAGTACTTCGAAGATTTCTTCTTCTTTCATCGGGTTGGGATAACGGCGCTCAATGCGGGCAATCTCGCGGGCAATGCGATGGTGCATGTCATCGGGTGTGAGCTCGTATATGTTGCCGTCGCTGTCCTTCAAGGCATATTTGTTGGTCCACACGTCGCCTGCCAGCGCATCGCCATGAAAATAGGCTTTGGCTGCAGCCTTAACCTCTTCGATGGGGTAGGAGTGATATTCGATTTGAGGCTCGGTTTTGTCGACTATCTGCACCTCTTTTTGACTTTCAATCTGCTCAGATGCAAAAGAGGTGTTTTTCCGGATCTCTATGATTCTGTCATAAGGACGCTCTTCGGGTTGAGGCTCTCGGGCTTCATCTAGACCGCTAAACAAATCTCCATCCAATTCCATTTGTGTATGGTTTGATCTCATTTCTCTGGTATTTAACATGTTAAATGCAAAGCAAAAGCGCTTTTTCAAACGCTCCTTCAGATTGCGAAATTAAAAAAGATGAATCATATAAGCCCCGAAAAATTATTTTTTTTCGGGGCTTATTTTTCAACAACAAGTGTTGATAAGGCTATTTCTTGAGTTGCTCCATGGCATAGGCATAGGCGCCAATGGCCACTGCCGACGAGGTGCCGAGTCGGGTAATGCCTACTCCAACGCGTTTTGTGGGGTCGTACCATACCATCTGTTCGCTGAAGGGCACCTTAACCATCTTCCCGGACTTTTCAGTGAAACGAATCATGTCTTCGGCATCCATCAAGTTGTAGGCTTCGGTTTCCATGCGGCTGTAGTGGTGGCCGTCGTTGAGGTCGGCAAAAGGTTCGTTCATTTTCTTGATTAGGGTTGGCATGAAAACAGGCCAGGCGCCCGATAATCCTCCGCCGATGACGATGATGCCGTCGATGAGCGAAATGGCATTGGCTAACACATCAGCCAAGGCTGTGGCCATTTCGTCCCATGATTTTTGTGCAGCCTCCTTGTTACCGGGCAGCTGTCCCATGGCAATCTTGTAGATGTCATAGGGATGGGGGGTGTCTTCAAAGGCAATGCCGGCCTCGCGTCCATACACACGGCGTACGGCACGTATGCTGATGCTGTCTTCGGCGCTGGTGGTGGGGTAGAGAGGGTTGCGGTGACGGTTGATCTCGCCGCCAGCCGAATTGTCACCGTTGAGCAACACCTTATTAATAACAACACCTCCACCGAAACCTGTTCCGAGGGTGACGCCCAAAAGGTTCTTGTAGCGTTTGGGATTACGCTGCTGCTCCAGTAGTTTGTTCACTTCGGGCAGTAGGCCGTTCAAGGCTTCGCCGTAGGCAAACAAGTCGCCATCATTGTTGATGTAAACGGGTATATGGAACTCGTTCTCAAGCATGGCTTTCAATGGCACTCCGCCTTGGAAGGTGGGCAGGTTTTGCAAGTCGCCAATGATGCCGTTAGGATAGTCGGCGGGACCAGGAAAACAGAAGCTGATGGCGGCAGCCTTGTTGCCGCAGCGCGTCTCGCATTCATGAAATCCTGTGATGAGTTTTTGCAGTACTTCTTCCAAAGTAGGTGCAGCCGAAGGGATGGTGAAGGGTTCGATGATCTCACGCGATTCTTGCACGGCTGAGAACTTGAATCCCGTGCCGCCCGCATCGAGGATGAAAATGATAGGTCGATCGTTCATAGTGTTTATGCTTTTGTTTTTGCTTTCAATGACTTGTTGTAAAATAACTCCACCCAGAGCACCCACATGAGGAAGATGACAAGGTAGAAGAAGAACTTGAAGATGTAGTCATGGCCTAAATGGAATGTGTTGATATCACTGCCAAAGAGGTGGATGTGGATGTTGGGCCAATAGATTTGCATGAGCATGATGCCACAAATTCTGATGGCATTGGTCCACTCGATGACAACCAAACCGGCAGGGATGTACCACAGCTTGTGCTTCCATGGACCGGGGAAGAGGATCATGAGGAAAAGCCAATGCATCCATTGCTTCAGGCTTGCACATTCGGGAGCGATGATGACTCGGGCCCAACCGCCATCCACATTGAGGGCGGCAATGAAGCGTTGGGTGTTGGACGTGGTGATGTCTACACGAAAGATATGGTCGAGAAGCCAGCACGACTGGCGATATACCAAATCAACTGACACGACCATGAGTTTGTGGATGAGTTTCCCAATAGGCCAATACCCTAAAGCCTGCCACCCCAAATAAAGAAAGTGGAAGCTGATTATCAGCAAGATGAATAATCCTACATTGACCGTGTTTCGGTTTTTCGGGTCTTTGCAATATGTCTTGATGCCTTCGAAGCTCATAAAAAAGATTTGGGCTGCTAAAATAAGAATAATCGAAATATCATTACCTTTGCACCTTGAAATATTTGAAAAAATGGAAAACGACAGCATCGTAACCGAAGTTTCGGAGACCATTCAGGATACAACAGCTCTTAGCCAAATGCACGAGGGTCTCAAGTATATCACTACCACACCAGTCTCTGACTGGCTGCCAGAGTTGGTGCGGACTTATCTTGTCCCCTTGGGACTCAAGATTGTGGCCGCCATCGTCGTGTTTTTCTTGGGGCGTTGGATTATCAAACTGATTAAGAAATGGATGGCCAATGGATTAATGAGTCGCCATGGTGATGCCACATTACACAGCTTTTTGTCCAACTTGCTGTCGGTGGTGCTCTATTTCTTCCTCATCATGGCTATTGTCGGGATACTGGGCATCAACACGAGTTCTTTGGTAGCCCTCTTGGCTTCGGCAGGATTGGCGGTGGGCATGTCGCTTGGTGGCACTTTGCAGAATTTTGCCGGTGGAGTGCTCATCATCATGTTCAGGCCTTTTAAGGTGGGCGACTTTATTTCTGCTCAAGGGATGGAAGGCAAGGTGAACGAGATACAGATCTTCAATACGCATTTGCTGACGATGGACAACAAAGAGGTCATCCTGCCCAATGGCGCCCTCGCTACCGGGGTGATGACGAACTATTCCAAACAGAAAACGCGTCGTGTCGATTGGACGTTCTCTATTGCCTATGGCGATGATTACGATAAGGCCAAAGCCGTGTTAAGCCGTCTTTGCGCCGAAGATCCACTTATCTTGAAAGACCCCCAACCGTTTGTCCAGATTGGCAAACTCAACGATAGCTCGGTAGACATCATCGTGAGGGCTTGGGCCAATTCTGCCGACTATTGGACTGTGTTTTTCGCCATGAACGAGAAAGTGTACAAAACCTTTGCCCAGGAAGGCCTCAACATACCTTTCCCGCAGGTGGATGTGCATGTGAAATAAAACTTTTTTGAGGCATTTTTTAAGGAAAGAGGTTGGGAAATGAAAAATTTTGTATTTTTGCAGCCCCAAAAAAGGATAAAATAGCAATTATAAATCAATAAAGGATAAAGAGTCATGTCAAAAGTTTGTCAAATTACAGGTAAAAAGGTCATGCACGGCAACAATGTTTCTCACTCCAACAAGAAGACGAAGAGAACGTTTGAACCGAATTTGAAAATCAAGAAGTTCTATGTGCCGGAATGGGATGAGTGGATCGTGCTGAAGGTTTCTGCTGCCGGTTTGCGCACCATCAACAAGAAGGGCGTTTATGCCGCTATTCTTGAAGCCTCCGAAAAGGGTAATCTGGAACGTTGGTAATTCATATTACCATGTAAAAGATATCTGAGCTGCTGTGCCTTGCGCAGCAGTTTTTTTTGTTTGGACAAAAGAAGTCCACGCAGATAATAATCCATGGTTTTTTTAGTTATCCTTTCATGCGAGCCAAGTTGATACTCCTAGCTTTGATGCTGTTTGCTTTTGCGGCCAGGGCCCAACAACTGCCGACGGCTACGGTTTACGGCAAAGTGACCGACGAGCAGGGCCATCCCATCGAGATGGCTAATGTGGTCGTCCCTGATTTGTTGGTGGGCTATACGACCAACGCAAGAGGATACTATGAATTGTCGCTGTTGTCGGATACTACCCTTACCATTCATTTCTCGTTTATTGGCTATGAGCAGAAGCATGCGACGGTCCGCCTCAAAAAAGGCGAGAAGCGCAAGCTCGACATGACATTGCACTCTACCGCTACAGTGCTCCCCGATGCTGTCATTAGCGACCGTGCTACCGATGCCTCCAGCTTGACTCGACTCAATGCAAAGCAAGCCACTTTGTTGCCCACCATGGGTGGTGGCGTTGAAACGCTTATCAAGACATTGCCTGGCGTAGTGTCGAACAACGAATTGAGTTCGCAATACCGCGTGCGAGGTGGTAACTTTGACGAAAACCTGATTTATGTCAACGGTATCGAAATCTACCGCCCGTTTCTCGTAGGTTCTGGACAACAGGAAGGTTTGAGTTTCGTCAACTCGCAATTGGTCAGCAATATTGAGTTTTCAGCAGGAGGCTTCGCGGCCGAATATGGAGATAAGATGTCGTCAGTCTTGGATGTGACCTACAAGCGACCCACTGAAATGGCTGGTTCGTTGAGTTTGAGCCTATTGGGCGCAGAAGCCCATGTGGAAGGCGCCACGAAAGACGAGAAGTTCAGTTATTTGGTCGGAGCCCGTTACAAAAACACCGCTTTGGCTCTTGGCATGATGAACACAAAGGGTGACTATAAGCCTAACTTCACCGATGCACAGGCTCTTTTCAGCTACAAGTTGAGCGACAAGTGGGAACTGTCGCTGCTTGGCTACTATTCGCAAAACAAATACATGCTCATCCCGCAAAATGCCACTATCGATGTCGGTACCATCGACATGCCTATGCGTGCCACCGTTTATTTTGATGGGCAGGAGGTGGACGACTACTCTACCGGCCTCGGAGCCATGACATTGGTTTATAAGCCTCATAAAGACTTAAGTTTAAGATGGATAGCATCTGCTTATTCTGCCTATGAAACGGAGACTTTCGACCTTCAGGAACAGTATTTCTTTGGTATTCGCAACACTTCTTTCGGATCGGAAGAGTTTGGTGAAGTCATTGAAAACTATGATGTCGGCACGCTCACCAAACATGCTCGCAACGGTTTCTATGCCCAAGTCTATAACCTCGACCATAAAGGCATGTATGCATACGACAACAACTTGTTGAAATGGGGCTTGCGCTTTCAACACCAGGATATTGATGACAAGTTGAATGAGTGGCAGGTGTTCGACTCGGCTGGTTACACTTTGCCTCACTCTCCCGATGTGATTGGCGGCTATCCATTGGAGTTGCCCGACATTGGTGTTGATTTCGCGCACAAGTCTCACAATAGGCTTTCTGTTAATAATTTGGATGGTTTTATGCAACATGCTTGGACAATTCCGTACAAAGACAAAGGAGAGTTCGTCATCACAGGCGGATTGAGGGCCAATTATTGGGGCTACAATAAAAAGGTGTATGTCAGTCCGAGAGCGGGCATCGCTTACAAGCCTGAAGATGAACAGCGCGATGTGGTGTACCGCCTATCGGGTGGTGTCTATAACCAAACGCCGTTCTATAGGGAGATCCGCAACCGCGACGGAAGCCTTTACGAAGATGCCGAAGCACAACGCTCATATCAGATTGTGGCAGGCAACGACTTCAAGTTTAGGGCCTGGAACAGACCTTTCATCCTCACTTCGGAGTTGTATTTTAAGTGGTTCACCCATGTCATTCCCTATGATATCGACAATGTGCGCATCCATTATTATGCTGACCAGTCGGCGCGAGCCTATGCTACAGGTCTCGATTTCAAGGTAAATGGCGAATTTGTGAAGGGTATTGATAGTTGGGCGAGCCTCTCCGTCATGAACACGCGTGAAGATATCAGAGGCGACTATTATCTTGTGGATGCCGAGGGCAAACGTTTACCCTTCTATAACCATTCTGACGATCAAGTGGCCGATACCATTGCCCTAGGCTGGCACTCTCGCCCGTCGAACCAGTTGATTAACTTCTCGTTGTTTTTCCAGGATTATATCCCTAACTTTCCGACTTGGCGTGTCAATATGACTCTGAATTTCGGTTTGGGATTGCCTTACAACAGTGACAACTCCGATTTTTACAATCCCCAAGGTCGCTATCCTGCCTACCGCCGTGTCGATATTGGCTTTAGCAAACAACTCATTAGCGAAGCCAGCAGTTTCAGCAAAGGGAATCCGCTGCGCTATGTGCGCAATATGTTCATCAGCGTGGATGTCTTCAACCTGTTGGATATCCCCAACACGATTTCCTTCACTTGGGTGAAATACATTGACAACAGATACTATGGAGTGAACAATTATTTGACGCCACGGTATGTCAATGTCAAATTGGTAATGGAGTTTTAAAATGAAACAAGCGAGGCATTGCCTCGCTTGTTTTCGTTTTTAGTACAATCCTGCCAAATGTATCCATTCTCGGCCTTGGGCGCACATGTCTTCCACTTCGGCCACGGTCTTTGGTATTGGCCGACCGAGGATGCGGTTGCCGTCTTCGGTGATGAGCAGGTCATCCTCGATGCGGATACCACCAAAGTCTTTGTAGCTCTCCAATTTGTCGTAGCAGATGAAGTCCTTGAGTTTGCCTTCGGCCTTCCACATATCGATGAGGGTGGGGATGAAGTAGATGCCAGGTTCGTCTGTGACAACAAATCCTGGTTTCAGCGTTTTTCCGCAACGCAAGCCGCTGAAACCCAATTTTGTGGAACGAGGTGTGACGTCATCGTAACCGACATAGGTCTCACCAAGGCCTTCCATGTCATGTACGTCCATGCCCAGCATGTGGCCGAGGCCGTGAGGCATGAAGAGCCAGTGGGCGCCATTCATCAGGGCCTCTTCTGTGTCGCCTTTCATCAAGCCGACACCTTTCAAGCCTTCAATCAGTGTGCGGCAAGCGAGGGTGTGCATCACCATGTAAGGCATGTAGGGACGCGTGTTAGCGGCCACGGCCTGGTTGGCGGCGAGCACAATCTCATAAATCTCGCGTTGGCGTTGGTTGAACACACCTCCCACGGGGGTGGTGCGGGTGAAGTCGGAAGCATAGTAGTTCTCCGTCTCGGCACCGGCATCGCAAACCATCATGCGGCCTTCCTTCAACACGTTGTGGTGGCCATGGTTATGCAAGGTCTGTCCGTCGACGCTCAAAATAACAGGGAACGACACAGGGCCTCCGCCCGAGAGGGAGAGACCTTCCACCACACCGGCAATCTCTTGCTCGACCATGCCGGGCTTGCACATCTTCATGGCGGTGGTGTGCATGTAATAAGCGGTGTTGGCAGCGCGTTCCATCTCGGCGATCTCGAGTTCGCTCTTCACCTCGCGCATGGCGATGACAGCCTTGATGAGTTCGAGGCTGGTATATTCAGCTACCTTATTAATAGGGCAGCCGAGCCATTCGGCGCATTGGATTTTGGTGTCGCCACGATAGGTGGGCAGCATGTGAATCTTGCGTCCTTTGGCGATGGCTTGTTGCAGATATTCGCCAAACTTGTTGAAGTCGCGGCAGTCGGTAATGCCGATTTTTTCACCTTGTTCCTTCAGCGAGGGCAGGGGACCGCACCAAATCACATCGTCGATGGTGACTTCCACGCCGAAGAGGATTTCCTCGCCCGTTTCAAAATCGATGACACCGACCAGGTCGGGATGGTTGAGGCCGAAGAAATAGGAGAAATTGCTGTCCTGACGGTAGATATAGGTGTTGTCGGGATAGTTGAAGGGTGCTTCATTGTTGGCAGGGAAGAAGGCGATGCCCTTCGAGATCATTTTTTTCAATGTGGCGCGACGGCCACTGTAAACGTCTTTTGCGAACATATTTGGTTGTTTTTGTTGTTGATTTATCTTTTTTTTGGGTTGTAGGGCTGTCGTATTACGGCAACCTTTGGTGCGGCTGCCACGGTGTGACAGCCCTACAACCCAAACTAATTGCAAAAATAATCATTTTTTCATCGCCGCCTCAATCTCCTCGATTTCTATTGGCAATCCCTCAAACAAATTGATGGGTTCGCCTTCGGTGATGAGCAGGTCGTTCTCGATGCGGATGCCGATGCCTTCCTCGCGGATATAGATGCCTGGCTCGCAGGTGAGTATCATTCCGGGTTCAAAGGGCTTGAACTTGTCGATGCTGTCGTGCACGTCGAGGCCGATGTGGTGCGACATGCCATGCATCAGGTATTTGCGCTCCAAAGGTTTGTTGGGGTCTTGGCTCTTCACGTCTTCGGCAGTAAAGAGTCCAAGTTTGATCATCTCTTGTTCCATCAGGCGATGCGTGGTCTCGTTGATTTCGTTGATGGTGCCTCCAGGGCGGTAGAGTTTGGTGATCTCTTTCATCACGCGGAGCACCGCATTGTAACAGTCGGCTTGACGAGGGGTGAATTTACCATTGATAGGTATTGTGCGACTGAGGTCAGAGGAATAGTTCTTCAGTTCGCAGCCGATGTCGAAAAGCAGCAGGTCGCCGTCGTGGAGAAGGCTTTGGTTCTTGGAGTAATGCAGGCAGCAGCCGTTTTTCCCTCCAGCGATGATGGGTGCGTATGCGTGCCCCGTGGCGTTGTTGCGTTTGAAGATATACTCGATTTCCGCCTGTACCTCGTATTCATACATGCCAGGCTTGACGGTTTCCAAACAACGGCGGAAAGCCTTGGCGGTGATGTCGCAAGCATGTTGTGTGATGGCGATTTCGTCTTCCGATTTCTTCATTCGCAAGGCATTGAGGATCGGAGCAGTGCGGCCGTAATTGTGCATCGGGTACAGCGCCTTGACTTTTTTTATGAAGCGTTGTTGGATGGTCTCCGTATTGCATTCGTATTTCGGGTATTCGTAGCTATTGAGGAAGATAGTGTCGCCGTAGCCCGAGAAAACGATGTCGTTCAAGGTCATCCAAAAGGCATCGCTTCCTTTGACGGTTTTGATGCCTGAAAGTTCGCTGGCTTGTTTCGCATCGAGCATCTCGCCTTGCCAGGTGGCTCTCACCTCGTCGTAAGGCTCGATGAAGAGGATTTCTCGCATGGTATCATCCGGATAATCAGGTGCGATGAGGAGGAATGCGTTTTCTTCGTTGATGCCTGTAAGGTAAAAGAAGTCGGACTGTTGGCGGAAGGGATAGAATTCGTCGCCATTGCGCGGCATGGGCTCGTTGGCGGTGAAAACTGCTACGGATCTGGACGGCAGTTGTGCTGCAAGGTTTGCTCTGTTTCTGATGAAAAGACGGTTGGGAATGGGATTGTTCATAATGAGGAATATCTTGCAATTTGTCCTACAAAGGTAGAAATTTTCCATGATTTATTCACCTTATCAAAAAAAAGACTACTTTTGTCCCCAAAATGAATTGTCAACGAAGTTTAATACTAACCTAAATCTATAAACAAATGAAGAAAAACTTACTTATCATTGGCCTTCTGCTGGCCATGTCGCTGGGTGTTTCAGCGCAAAACACGGGCTTTGCCTTTGGTTTAAAATTAGGTCCTGGTTTCGACTGGACTGGTTCAACAACGGGTGCTGCAAAGAGCGAAGGCGTGAGAACGGGCTTTGGTGTCGGTCTTGTCGCTGAATACTACTTTGCCGAGAACTATGCCATTGTCACGGGTGTCAATGTCAATATGAACCGTGGCCACTACAGCTTCCAGAATGCCCATTTGGACAGTGTGGCTGGTGTGTCGCCTTTCTCCGTCGACAGATATTACAAGTCGACCGTCTACGAGATTCCGTTGATGCTGAAGATGGTCACCAATGAACTTGGCAACCTTCCCCTTCGCGTCTATGCACAAGTGGGTGCTGGCTTCGGCTATGCCCAGAAAGTAAAAGTGAAGGATTCCTATGAGGACTTTAATGGTGATACCTATATCGCTTCTAACAAGGAGTACAGCAATTTCCGTACTTCTTTGAAGATTGGTGCCGGTGCCCAATATGCTCTTGATGAGAGCACACGCGTATTCCTCGGTGTGTATTTCTCGCATGACTTCATCAACAACATCAACTCCATTGCTCCTAACCATTACAAGTTCTATTTTGATGGTGACGAAAAGGTCGGTGAGCGTGAGACGAAGCTCAATATGCTTCAAAACCGCGTTGGTATCGAAGCAGGTGTCCTCTTCTAAAACTGGTTTTCAGCGTAACAACAAAAAGAGAGCGACTCACCGAGTCGCTCTCTTTTTGTTGTTATTGATGGCGTCGTGAATCAAAGGAACTTGAAGCCGACGGTCACCATGAACAGGTTCTGCTTGGTGTTGTCGATATTGGTGAAATCGAAAGTTTCGCCAAGTTGTGTGTCGTTCAGTTTGTCGAACATCTTGCTCAATCCGAAGTTGTAGTTGATGTCGAGGGTGATTCTCTTCAAAATGTCAACACCCAAGCCGGCTTGCACACCCCAAGAGATGGATTTGGTGTCGAAATTCTTGTCGGTGGTGGCGTTGTTCTGGTCCAGTTCGAATTGTTGACCTTCAAGAGAATAGGTCTCGTCGTACAATGTTTGAGACTTCAAGGTAAAGTTGGCCGTAGGACCGACTTGGGCACGCAGGGTGACGATGTCAAGATCGATGATGTTGACGCCAATCATGATGGGCACTTGAAGGTTCATTTGATTCAGTGTGAGGTTGAGATGGGCTCCAGTGGGGAGATTGAACAGATTGTCGCTTTCGACACCTACAACGCTGGCATCAAAGACATTGGTTGTCTTAAAATAAAGCACCTCGGGCTGTACATAGACGCGACCAACGGTGACACGCCCAAAGACACCCGCAGTGAAGTGGTTCGAGAAATCTGATTTGATGTTGGCCTTGTCGTACGACAACTTGGCGGTCTGGTAGCCGATTTTCGGACCAATGGCGAGGTCGATGCCTCCGCCTGCAAATGCTGCGCCACCCAACATCAGGAGGGCTGCAATCAGTAAGAATGTCTTCTTCATTTTGAATTTGTTTTAGTGAATGATTAAGAATGATTTGGCGACAAAATTAAGAATCATTTTCGGATTTTGGGGAAATGTCGGCAAAATAAATTATCTTTGTAGGTCTAAATATTGTTATTATGAGAAATACATTGTTGATTTTCAGTATGGTAGCGGCTATGGCCGTGAGCGCCAATGCTCAGACGAGGAATGCCAGATTTGGCATCAAATTAGGGCCTACTTTCGACTGGGCCAGTTCGGGTTCTACAGCGGCCAGCAATGACGGCCTCTGGTTAGGCGCCAATTTGGGTTTGGTTTGCGATTATTATGTCACGAGCTATTTCGCGGTTTCCTCTGGCGTGGATGTCAATTTCCTAAATATGAAGTATGCCTTTACGGACCGTAGGTATGTGGAGGATTTTCTGGAAGAGACCAATGTGGCGGTCTCTCGCCGCTTGAATGCTGTCAATGTTGAGATTCCAGTGAAAGCCAAACTCAGTTTTGATGTGGCTGATTCGTTCAAGGCCTATGCCGAAGCTGGCCTTGGCATTGGCATTAATTGCAGGGACGTCTGCAAGGATAGTTATAGCTTTTATTGGGTGAACTATGAAGAGGGCGAGCGTTATGTCGATTGCACCAACCAATACCGTCCTTTGCAGTTGTCGATGATATTTGGCTTGGGTGCCGAGTATGAAATTAACCATAACTTCTCAGCTTTTGCCCAATTGTCTTTTGACCATGCTTTCTCTAACGTTTTTGTGCGTTCATTGGAGAGCCAAACGGGTAGCATCATTCGCAACAATTACATTGGCGTTGAGATTGGTATCATGTATTAAACAAGACCTCTTCTACTGAGCTATAAAGAAAAAGCCTGGCGGGAGTCCGTCAGGCTTTCTTTTTAGGTTGGTTGCTGATTATTTGTCAGCTTCCTTGAGAAGTTGGATGAGCACGCGGCGGTCGTATTCCGTCGGGTCAAGGATCTTCACACCACCGATGGGTTCGATGACGATTTGGTCTTCAGGAACACCCAGTTCAAGGAGTTCAATCTTAATCTTGTTGCAGCGGTTCTCCGACAGTGTCTGGTTGTAGGACGGCGTAGCAGTGGCGCTGTCGCACGAGCCAGTCAGACGCAGCTTGTAACCATTCTTCTTAGCCACTTCGGCGATTTCTCTCAAGTTGACGATATCTCTTCTTGACATCAGCTGATAAGAGTCGCGGTTGAAGAAGATGGAGAAAGGATAGCTCAAGACATCCTCCGACTGCACGTTGACGAACTTCACGATGGTGTCGTGAACGGTTTCGATGACCTTGATGATGCTGTCGTTTCTTTCCATGATTTCGGGGCAATCCTTAGGCAGATCGTACTCTCTGCTGAAGTAGTAGGTCAAGCCGAGGCCGACACCAAGGTTCTGGTCGATTCTGATGCGGCTGTAGTAGGTCGGCATCTCACCAGCTGCGTTGGAGACGTTGCCGGGAGCGATGGTGCCATCAGGATAGACCCAACCACCTTGTTGGTTACCGGGCTCATTGAACCAGGTGTCGATGTTCCAACGTTGGGCTGACCACTTGAGGTCGAGATGGAGGTCGAGGTGGTTGCTTAATCTGAAGTTGTTGATCAAGCCAGCAGCAGCCGAGAACTCATAGTTGACACCTTTTTCGTCAGCAACTTTTCTGCCATTGATAGTGACGGTTTCACCCTTGTGTTGCCAATTATACCACTGGTCGGGGTTGATCAGGATACCTTCGGAAACCGTGGCCACGCCCATACCGACGTAAATGACAGGGGTCCAAATTCTGTTGGGGTTGTAGTAGCCCTGGAAAAAGTCGATGGGGCTGAACAACACATCACCGTGCAGGTTGTGATACACGAAAGAGGTGTTGTAGTAGCCATTTTCATCCGGATCAGAGCCATCGTATGAAATGAAATTACCATTTTCGTCAAATTTGAACTCGCCATCATAGAGGAAATGGTACAGGGGGCGACCAACATGTAAACCATCTATGTAGCTTTTTCCACCATTCACATCGTAGGAAAGGCGCAGTCCCAAGCTGTGGGTGAGCCATTTGCCGACGTTAATGTTGCCACCGAATGAGGGCTTGTCCCATTGAATAGCAGTATAGTTGCCAGCAGGATTCTTGTCTGAACCTTTCCACCAATCAATGTTCCCATCTGCGGAGATAAACCAATTTTTCCAAGCCTTGGTGGCCAAGTAACGAGTCGAGTCATTTTGCTGTCCAGCAAAGGCTGACGCGCTCATTGCGAGAAATGCAATAATTGCGATAAATGTCTTCTTCATTGCTTCTAAGCTTCTAATTTTTGTTCTTATTTTTGTTAATACTCTTTATTTCTTTAGAGAGGAGGGTGAAGTTTGGAGCGGCAAAAATAGACAATTTTTTCTTATCAATTGTCATAAAGCCAGAAAAATCGACTTTTTTTCTTTTTTTTATTTTTCGGATAGTCTTTGCAACGTTTTTTCGACGAGTTTTTTTACATAAGGATGATAGTCGACGGCGAATTTTTCGGTCACTCGGTTGGCCACAACCACGCAAATGGTCAAACAGTTGTGTCCCATCATTTTGCCCAGGCCGTATAGCGCTGACGATTCCATCTCGAAGTTGCAAACGCGCCAACCTTGGTAGTTGAACGCTTCAATTTTACGGTTGTTCTCGGGATAACTGAGGTTCATCCTCAAAGTGCGACCTTGAGGTCCGTAGAATCCTGGTGCAGTTGCGGTTATGCCTTGGAAATAGCCTTGCGCCAAACGGTCGAACAATTCCTTAGAACCTTCCACAGCATAAGGGAGCGGCAGGTCTTTCGGATAGTCCATCTGCTCGATGAAGGCATCACGAAGGGCGGTTTCATTCACCTCTTTGTGCTTCTCGTAGAAATACAGCAGACCGTCCAAGCCGATGGCATAGCGGGTGGCTACATAGCTGTCGTCGACTTCGATGTCGGGCTGCAAAGCGCCGCAGGTACCAAGGCGAATGAGGTTCAGAGTGCGATGCTCTTCCTTCGGCATCCTTGTCTTCAAGTCGATATTGGCCAAGGCATCGAGCTCGTTCATCACGATGTCGAGGTTGTCGGTGCCCATGCCAGTGCTAAGCACGGTTATGCGTTTGCCGTTGAAATAGCCTGTGCGGGTGACGAGCTCTCGGTTTTGGCGTTCAACCTCAATTTTGTCGAATAAAGAAGCAATCATGGCCACGCGGCCAGGGTCGCCAACCAAAATGACATCATCGGCCAACTGGTCGGGATGCAAGTTCAAGTGATATATCGCGCCCTCGTTGTTGAGGACAAGTTGTGATGCGGGAATGGGTTGACTCATATCTTTTTCATTTTGAGGCTGCAAAGATACGAAATAATTTGAAATGACGTTTTTTTCAGGAGGGTAGTCGAAAAATGGACTATCTTTGCACAAATTTGAAAGGTGATGAAAGAAATGGTCATTAAGAATATCTCTATTGGTGACGAACTGTTGATTGGTCAGGTGATTAATACGAATGCAGCTTGGCTGGGCGAGCACTTGTCGGCTGCTGGTTTTAAATTGGATTCTGTATTAACCATTGGCGATTCTGAGAAAGCCATCCTCGATGCCTTCAATGCCTGTATGGATGCTGATCTTGTTTTGGTTACTGGCGGGTTGGGTCCCACGGCTGACGACATCACCAAGCCAACGGTTTGCAAGTTCTTTGATACGGAATTGGAGTTTTGTCAGGCTGCCTACGACAACGTGGTCGCCTTGTTCGAGCGTCGGGGCTTCCAGATGAGCGAACGTAATCGTGGTCAAGCGATGTTGCCCAAGGCTTGTGAATATATCCCCAACACATACGGCACTGCGCCTTGCATGTGGCTCGAGAAGAGTGGTGTTGCCTTTGTGTTTATGCCAGGCGTTCCTTTCGAGATGAAGGGCATTTTTACCGATGAGTTGCTGCCACGCATCAAGCAACGCTTTCATGCCATTCCCTACGAGAAGCGTGTCATCATGACTACGGGTATAGGTGAGTCGTTTTTGGCCGACAAGATTAAGGACTGGGAGGACGCATTGCCCGACTTCCTTTCTTTGGCCTATCTTCCACAACATGGCATGGTACGTCTGCGTTTGAGCGGCAGGCACGAGGATGCCCAACTGTTGCATGCGACGCTGGACGATCAAATCGATAAGCTCACACAATTGATTTCCAAGTATGTCTTTGCCATGCAGGACCAGCCTATCGAACGCACGGTGTTCGACTTATTAATTAATAAGGAGAAGACAATTGCTTTGGCGGAGAGTTGCACGGGCGGCAATATTGCCCATGTCATCACCCTTATTCCAGGTAGTTCAAAAGTGTTCAAAGGAGCTGCGGTCACCTACGCTAACGCGACAAAGACAAAAGTACTTGGTGTGCCTTCCGAATTGATAGAGAAGCGCGGTGTGGTGAGCCAAGACGTGGTCGAAAGCATGGCCAAGGGAGTCCGCAGCCTCATGGATGCTGACTACGGTGTGGCTACCACAGGCATCGCTGGCCCAAGTGGTGGTACTGACGAAAACCCCGTTGGCACCGTGTGGATCGGTGTGGCTTCGGCCACGGGTGTAGTCTCCAAGTGCTTTAATTTCGGCAAGGACCGCGAGAATGTCATTAATCGCGCAACGATTGCTGCTTATGAGATGCTTAGACAAGAGTTAATTGGATGAAAATGAAAAATATAACTAAAGCTTTAGCCCTGTTTGTTCTCTTTCTCGTTATGGCTTCCTGCCAAGAGCAAGAGGCAGCCTACAAGTCGAAACTGGACATTAGGCCCGAGTCATACGACCTTGAGTTCGACCGCTACGAGGAAGTGCTTTTCAACCTTGACACAGCCCGTTTCCAAGAGGAATTGATGAAGATACAGGACCAATACCGCGTGTTTCTAAGTGGCGACCTCAGCAATCAGGAAGCGGTGCAGTACTTAAGAGATTTTGCTACTGATCCATTCAGTATCCTGCTGTATAACAAGGTGAAAGCTGCTTTTTCCGATCTCAAACAAGTTGAGTCCGTAGTGGAAGATGTGTTTGCACATTTCCATTGTTATTATCCGGACATCGAACTTCCCAAAAAGGCTTTTACATGCATCACGGGTGTCCATCCCGATGAGCCTCCCGTCCAAATTATCGATAACCAATTGGTGATATCTTTGGACTGGTATCTCGACGACGAAGAGACCTATGACCAAATCGGGATGCCGAGATATATGTCGTTGCGTCGTAATAAGTTGACTTTGGCCAAGGAAGTGGCAGAACAGCTTTATATGTATTACCTGTATGAATGGCGCAAACAAGGCCAGGTGATAGGTGAGATGGTGTTTTATGGCCGACGCAATTTCTTCATCGAGGCGATGTGCCCTGAACTTCCCGACAGTGTTTTGCTCGGCTATTCGTCTGACCAATGGCAATGGGCTGTGGAGAATGAAGGACAGGTGTGGGCCGACATTGTGGGCAACCGCCGACTTTACGAAGCTGGTTTGGATACCTACATGATGTTCTTCGGTGATGGACCGTTCACACAAGCATACAGCAATGACGCACCTTCACGGTTGGGCGAGTTTTTTGGCCTAAACATAATACGCTCTTTTTTCTCAAACAATGAGGTTTCGCTCCAAGATCTGATGCAGCGTAAGGATTTGCAGAATATCTTCCAGGATTCGGGTTATAAACCGAAGAAATAGTTTAGAGTTTAGAGTTTAGAGTAGGGGTTGAACCATACGTCAACCCTTTTTTTTTTTTTGTTGTATTTATATAATTGATAATCAAATATATATCCGACAGCAAACGACAACAAACGACTATTGTCGACTACAAACGTTTAATCAACGGCTTTTTCTTGACAAGGGTTGCATCTTTGCGACACGAAACTCTAAATATTAAGAATCATGTTAGTAAAGACATTTGGATGTGCCCTTTTCGGCATAGAAGCAATTCAGGTCACCATTGAGGTGAACATTGACAGAGGTATCAACTTCTATCTGGTCGGCCTGCCCGACAACGCGGTCAAAGAAAGCCAACAACGTATTGAGGCCGCCATCATTAATCTAGGGTATTACTATCCCCATAAGAAAATCGTCATCAACATGGCGCCTGCCGACATCCGCAAGGAAGGCTCGGCTTATGACTTGCCCATCGCCATCGGCATCATGGCGGCCTCGGAGCAGGTCAATACTGATTTGCTGGAGCAGTTCATCATTATGGGCGAACTTTCGCTTGACGGAACGCTCAAGCCTATCAAAGGCACCTTGCCTATTGCCATCAAAGCGAAGCAAGACGGTTTTCGGGGACTTATCGTACCAAAGTCCAACGCACGCGAGGCTGCTGTGGTGGAAGGTCTGGAAGTGTATGGCGTGGAGAATATCCATGAGGTTGTCTCTGTTTTGAACGGCGGTAAAGAAATCCAGCCTGTGACTGTTGACATGACGGAATCATGGCAGGACATCAGTTTTGAATTCGACTTCAGTGATGTCAAAGGGCAGGAGAACATCAAGCGAGCCTTGGAGATTGCGGCCGCTGGTGGACACAATGTCATTCTCATCGGCCCTCCAGGCAGCGGAAAGACGATGTTGGCCAAGCGTATGCCCACCATCTTGCCTCCTTTGACGATGGCGGAGGCATTGGAAACCACCAAAATCCACTCTGTAGCGGGATTGATTGGACGCAATGCCGCCTTGGTCCGAACACGGCCATTCCGGAGCCCCCACCATACCATCAGCGACGCCGGCTTGGTTGGAGGTGGCACTTATCCCCAGCCAGGCGAGATCTCACTTGCGCACAACGGCGTACTCTTTCTTGACGAGCTGCCCGAATTTAAACGCACTGTCTTAGAAGTAATGAGGCAACCAATGGAGGATAGGGTCGTAACGATTTCAAGAGCCAAAATGACCGTTGACTTCCCTGCCAATTTCATGATGGTAGCGGCCATGAATCCTTGTCCTTGCGGCTATTACAACCACCCTGACAAGGAATGCACCTGCAAGCCTGGCATGGTACAGCAGTATCTCAATCGCATCAGTGGCCCTTTGATGGATCGCATCGACCTGCATGTAGAGGTTGTGCCAGTTGCCTATAAGGATTTGTCGTCGAAGAGCAGCGGTGAGCCAAGTGCGGTGGTGCGTGAGCGTGTCGTCAAGGCAAGGAAGATCCAGGAGGAACGCTATGCGGAATACCCTACCATCCATGCCAATGCACAAATGACATCCCAACTCATACAGAAATATTGCGAGTTGGACGAGGATTGCCGCATCATCCTCAAAAACGCCATGAATCGTTTAGGACTCTCTGCCCGTGCATACGATAGGATTCTCAAAGTCTCCCGCACGATTGCCGATCTAGACAGCAGTGAGAACATTCAAACTGGCCATTTGGCAGAGGCTATTAATTATAGGAGTCTGGATAGGGATAATTGGGGGAGTTGAACTATTCTTTTCTATCTCGACCAAACAACGCCCCAATCCACTGCCTGTTAAGCCTCGAAATGTTCTGCCTCTTAATGAGTTTCGGACACTCGGCTTCGCAGGCATAGGTGTTGGTACAGCTGCCAAAACCAAGTTCGTCCATCTTGGCAACCATATTCTTGACACGGTCAGCGGCTTCAATCTGGCCCTGAGGCAACAAAGCCAAATGGCTGACCTTTGCGCCTACGAACAACATCGCGCTGGCGTTTTTGCAGGCGGCCACACAGGCACCGCAGCCGATGCAAGAAGCGGCATCCATGGCCATGTCGGCAGCTTGTTTAGGAATGGGGATGGTATTGGCATCAGGCACGCCACCCGTGGTAGTGCTGATGTAGCCTCCCGCTTGAATGATTTTGTCGAAAGCAGAGCGGTCGACAATCAAATCGCGGATAACAGGGAAGGGTTTGGCACGCCAGGGCTCGATCCATATCTCGTCACCGTCTTTGAACTTGCGCATGTGAAGTTGGCAGGTGGTGATGCCATCGTCGTTGCCATGCGGGCGACCGTTGATATAGAGTCCGCACATGCCACAGATGCCTTCACGGCAGTCGTTGTCGAAGCATACGGGATGCGCGATGCGGTCGTTGATGAGTCCCTCATTCAGGATGTCGAGCATCTCAAGGAAGGAGCAGTCGGGCGAGATGCCTTCCAGAGGATAGGTCTCGAAATGGCCCTTGGCGCGGGCGTTTTCCTGTCTCCAAATATGCAATGTGAACTTCATGGCTTACTTGTAATTACGATTTGCGATTTGAATGTGTTCATAGACAAGCGGTTCCTTCTCCATTGTTTCAGGTTGCCCGTGGCCGTGGTATTCCCAGGCTGCGACGTACATGAAATGCTCGTCGTCGCGTAGGGTCTCACCGTCTTGGGTCTGGTGCTCGGTGCGGAAATGTCCGCCGCAAGATTCCTCGCGGTGCATGGCATCGTCGATGACGAGTTGCGCCAGCTCGAAATAGTCCTCCAAACGGCAGGCCTTTTCCAGCTCGGGGTTCATCTCGTTGGCCGTGCCAGGGATGAAGACATTTTTCCAAAACTCGTCTTCCAGTTCGGAGACCAAATGTTTGGCCTTCGTGAGGCTTTCGGTGTTGCGCGCCATGCCGCAGTATTCCCACATGATTTTGCCTAACCGTTTGTGGAAATCATCGACGGTTTTCATGGTGGAAGGTCCCTGAGCCTGTCGAAGGGCCGAATTCTTCATCAAATGGTCAATTCTCTGCCTTACCGCCTTTTCCGCCGCGTCAAATTCAGGCGATGAGGAGGAGATCTTGCCCACATAGATTTGGTCGGCGAGATAGTTTTGTAGGGTATAAGGCAGCACGAAATAACCGTCGGCCAGGCCCTGCATCAGTGCCGAAGCACCGAGGCGGTTGGCTCCGTGGTCGCTGAAGTTGGCTTCACCAGCGGCAAACAGCCCTGGGATGGTGGTTTGTAGTTCATAGTCGACCCAAAGTCCGCCCATGGTGTAATGGATGGCGGGGTAGATCATCATCGGGGTCTCATAGGGGTTCTCGTCCGTGATCTTTTGGTACATCTGAAAGAGGTTGCCATATTTCTGCTCGACGACCTCCTTGCCCAAGCGTTGGATGGCATCGGCGAAGTCAAGGTAGACGGCATAGCCTGTGCCTACGCCATAGCCCGCATCGCAACGTTCTTTGGCGGCGCGGCTAGCCACGTCGCGGGGGACGAGGTTGCCGAAAGCGGGATAACGGCGTTCAAGATAGTAATCGCGGTCGGCTTCAGCAATGTCGTTGGGTTTCAGCTTGCCTGCGCGGATGGCTTCGGCGTCTTCCTTCTTTTTGGGGACCCAAATACGTCCGTCGTTGCGCAGGCTCTCGCTCATCAGGGTGAGCTTTGATTGATAGTCACCGTGGACGGGGATGCAGGTGGGGTGGATTTGCACATAGCAGGGATTGGCGAAGGCGGTACCCTTGCGGTGGCACACCCATGCTGCGCTACCGTTGCTGTTCATGGCGTTGGTGGAGAGGTAATAGAGGTTGCCGTAGCCACCTGTGGCAATCACCACAGCATGGGCAGCATAGCGTTCCAAGTCGCCAGTGACGAGGTTGCGGACGATGATGCCTCGGGCGCGGCCATCGACCACGACCAAGTCCATCATCTCGCTGCGCGTGTGCAGTTTCACTGTGCCCCTAGCAATCTCACGACTCAAGGCACCGTATGCACCAAGCAGCAGTTGCTGTCCCGTTTGGCCTTTAGCGTAGAAGGTACGGCTCACTTGTGCGCCGCCGAAAGAGCGGTTGTCGAGCAGACCACCGTAATCGCGGGCGAAAGGTACGCCTTGGGCCACACATTGGTCGATGATGGCGCCGCTGACCTCAGCCAAACGGTACACATTGGCCTCACGGGCACGATAGTCGCCACCTTTGATGGTATCGCGGAAGAGACGTTCCACGCTGTCACCATCGTTTTGGTAGTTTTTGGCCGCGTTGATGCCGCCTTGTGCAGCGATGCTGTGGGCACGTCGTGGCGAGTCCTGGATACAGAAGATGTCGACATTGAAGCCCATGGCACCAAGCGAAGCGGCTGCCGAGGCACCTGCCAGTCCGGTGCCGACCACGATGATGTCGAGCTTGCGCTTGTTGGCCGGGTTGACCAGCTTCTGCGAGGCTTTATAGTTGGTCCATTTCTCTGCGAGCGGACCGGAAGGTATTTTAGAGTCAAGTTTCATTCTTTATCATTTTTTGACTTCGAGACACGGGACTTCGGGAAGATTGTCTCAGTCTCGTAGTCTTGCGTCATAATCATAGTCCAAAGTAAACGGCTAACACGGTGACAGTGAACATTAAACACACCACCCAAGTGTAGATTTGCCCAAGCACCTCGATGGCTTTGCCGTATTTGTAATTATACAATCCGAAGGTCTGGAAGATGGCAGGGAAGCCATGCCGTAGATGGAACCAAACCACGACAAAGAAAAACAAGTAGGCAATGACGATGTGCAGGATTTTGAACTTCTCGCGGGCTTGGTGGTAGAAGTCAGGCTCGACTTCAAGTCCTGCGGCCTCGAGTACAGCCTTGTCTTCTTTGTCGAAGTTGGAGAGCCAGTTGCTTTGGGCAGAGTATTCTCCGTGTTGTTCGGCGTAGTTGAAGGCTTCGGGATTCGTGTCTTTCAGTACGACGACATTTTCCGTCGCTGCCATGTATTTACCTTTCACCCAGCCGATCTTTACGAAATAAAAGTCGGTGAAGTGCATGATAAGGCAGGCGAAGATGAGGATGCCCGTCCACATCTGGACTTTCGATCCTTTGTGGGTCTTGGAACGCGAGGGTTTCTTGTAGCCCACGGGACGAGCTATTTTGTTGGTGATGGCCAGCCAAATCGCCAAGATCGCATGTAGTAGCAGGGAGGCAAACAGGCCTATCTCCAGCACCTTAACGATATAATAGGTGCCCATGAAGTGGCAGAAGGCGTTGTACCATTCGCCGCCGTCGTGCCTCAGAATGAGTAGGTTGGCGCTGGCGTGAAACAGCAGGAAGAAACTCAAGAAAGCGCCCAAGGCACCAACGAGGATTTTTTTGCTAATGGAATGAATTTTTGGGAGGTTCATGTCGGAGTAGTTTTCGTCTGCAAAATTACTGGTTTTTTGGTAGACGGACAAATTATTTGTTTTTACTTGAATTAGAGTCAAAATGTGTAACTTTGCATTCACGAACAATACATACATACCATGCTACAAAAAGGAACCAAAGCCCCTTACTTTGAAGGGCAAGACGAGAATGGCAACCCCGTCAAACTAACGGATTTTTCCGGAAAGAAACTGGTGCTCTATTTCTATCCCAAGGACAGCACGCCAGGCTGCACCGCCGAAGCATGTGACCTGCGCGACAACTACGAGCGCTTTCTTGCTTTGGGCTACAACGTGCTGGGTGTCAGCCGTGATAGTGCCAAGTCGCACCAAAACTTCATCGCCAAATATAACCTGCCATTTCACCTCATCGCCGACACTGACTTGACCATTCTGAAGGCATACGAGGCCTGGGGTGAGAAAAAAATGTACGGCAAAGTGACTGAAGGCACGTTGCGCACTACCTACGTCATTGATGAACAAGGCATTATCGTTGATGCCATAGGCAAAGTGGATACCAAAAACCATACGGCACAGATACTGTAAGCTATGAGATACTACGTTGTTGACGCTTTCACTGACCAGCCCTTCGGTGGCAATCCCGCGGGTGTGGTGCTGCTTGAATCGGATCGTTTCCCCGAAGAGAAGCTGATGTTGCAAATCGCTGCGGAACTGCGTTATTCGGAGACGGCTTTCATCAGGCGGCATTCCGATAAGGAGTTTACCATCCGGTATTTCACGCCTAAAGCCGAAGTGGAGCTGTGTGGTCATGCTACAATAGCGTCATTCTATTTGTTACACCATGAAGGTTTGGCTTCTGGGACTTGCCTTTGCCATACGCTTGCCGGTGATTTGCGAATCGAAGCCGGTGAGAAAGTGATGATGCAGATGGCCATGCCGCGTATTGTGGCTACTATTGAAAACGTGGAAGAAATCTATAAGGCATTGGGCGTCAGTGATTACCAACTATCTATGCCTGTGCAAATTGCCTATTCTGGACTTCCCGACCTGATGATTCCCTTGTCTGATGTGAATACTTTGCAAACGTTGAATCCCGACATGGAGGCTATCACTGCCATAACAAAGAAATACGATGCGGTCAGTTTCCATGTCTTCGCCTTCGCCAACGATGGCTACACGGCCCATGTCCGCGACTTCGCGCCTTTGTATGGCGTGCCCGAGGAATCGGCTACAGGCACGGCCAATGCCGCACTGACTTATTATTTGCAACAAAACGGTTGCCTCGGTATCGAAGCGGAATGCGCCTTCATGCAAGGCGAGGCCATGGGTCGACCTTCGGTGGTGGCCACACAAATCCGGAAGGATGGGACCATCTATGTGGGCGGAACGGCGGCTATTGTGGCAAAAGGTGAGTTGTATATCCAGGGAAAGATGTTGAAAAGATGATCCTTTGTAGGGTTCCTGAGTCCTGAGGCTATCGAAGGATTGAAGGTCCCTTTGCCTAAAACGAACAAATACTCATACCATGAACAATCATTTTTCTATCCGTCCCGCGAAGCCCGAAGAGGCGGGCCTCGTCCTTGAATTCATCAAGAAACTCGCCGTTTACGAGAAATGCGCCGATGAGGTTGTGGCCGATGAAGCCACTATCTACCATTCTCTGTTTGTGGAGCATTCAGCCGAGGTGGTCTTTGCCGAGGAAGACGGTGCTGTCATCGGATTCGCCCTGTTTTTCCACAATTTCTCCACTTTTGTTGGTCGCAAGGGCTTGTATCTCGAAGACCTGTTTATCCTTCCCGAAAAACGCGGGCGGGGCTATGGCAAGGCATTGTTGAAATATCTGGCCAAGATTGCCGTAGAGCGTAACTGCGGCCGCATGGAATGGATCTGCCTCGATTGGAACAAACCAGCGCTGACGGTTTACCGCAGCATAGGTGCCGTGCCGATGGATGAATGGACCGTGCAACGTCTGGACGAAACGGCATTGCGAAAATTCGCTTTGGAGAGATGACATTCTAATGAATGAGATGTTTGTTGCCATAATGAAACCTTGTGTGGCGAATCTAAGATATCTTTACAATCAAAAATAGAAGGGTATTATGCAGTTCAACTGGGAAGATGGCTTTACGATAGCCACAAAAATTGAAAACAACGCCATTGTCATATCTGCCAATGCAGCAGGGTTGCGCTCGTTGGCCAATCATCTTATGGCACTTGCCGATGAGGAATCTACACAATCACACTTTCATCTCGACGAATACAATTCTTTGGAAGATAACTCCGTGGAATTGATTGTAGAGAAGAACGAATTACTATAAGGAAGCCATAAAATGAGATTAAAACAATTTGATGGTCAATGCGTTAGTATTACGGATGTAAATGGTGATGTCTTTGACGGCTATTGCAGTTACAATAGCGATGAGTATAACGAACATGAGTTCGGCCGTCGCGAGGAAGGGTTGGAGATTGTCAACTTTCTTTTTTACAGGAGTGACATAAAGACAATAGAAAGTTTGGAAGGCCATAAAGGTCCTTACGGAAAGTTTCTTGATCCGTTTGGGACGCTGGAAGAGAAGAACGTGCAAGATGGTTTTGACAGTATCCTCAATGTGCTGTTTTGCGGCAATACCGATCATGTTCTCCGCATGATGCGTTGCCTCGACTATTATTATGACCCAGAAAACAATCGTGACTTTCCCTGCCGATATGAGACCTACGGAGCCCTCATGGAGTTGGAGGATTCAACGAATGATGAAACGGTCAAAGCGGAAACGAACCGTATTCTGGACAGATGGAAGCCGACCCAATCATCTGACAAAGCCGAATAGTTGGGTCATTCGAAACCGAAAAACGCTTTCAAGCCTTCCTTCTCCTTCAGTTCGTCTGGAGTGAAGCCATAGTGTGAAGCAGCCGAAAGTGTCACCACGTTTTCGAGGAATTCGTCGTAGGGCAATTCGAACCATTCTTCAGGGATGTCGGTGTGGATGGTGCCACCGTCATTGTGGCCACCGCCCCACCACCACGATTCGTCGAGGGCTGCCTCAAAGGTGCCGTCATCCATCTTGACGAAGGCATACCAAGTGGTCCATTCTCTCATTCCTTCAGGCGTTTTTTCACCTTCATAATGCGGAGCGGAATGGTTTTTGTCAGAATAGCCAGGCTGCCCTTTCGTGGCATCACGTCGATACACCAGGAAACGCTCGTTGGTTTCATTAGGAATCCTTTCCAAGGTAAGGCCATCGCAATGATATATGGGTTTCTTCCTGCCTTTTACCCTATTTTCAGCCGTCATCATCTTCGTGATGGCAGCGATAGGTCTCTTTGTGTTTTTGTCTTTCAATAGGCCTTTTTTTTCAAGGAGGTCCTTGATGGGCTCAAGTTCATTTTTCCAACTGTTAACGTAATACCTGTAAGTATTGTCTTCGTAAACATAATAACTGCCTACAAATAGTTCGTTGTATGTGATTTTGTAATGATCAACAATCCAACCCATAGTGCTGTTTTTTTTTGGTTTGTTTGCATGCAAAGATACTTTTTTTTCGCAAAATATGCCGCCTTTAGTATTTAAGTCTCCTAAAAATGGGAATTTTTCCCATATTCATCTGGTTTTACTGCTGTATTTTTGCTACGTGAAATTGTGTGTCAATCACATTTAAGAGATTTACAAATTAAAAACACTATCACTATGAAAAAGTATGCAATGATTGTAATCGTAGCAATGTCTATGAGCTTTGCTGCGTGTGGAAACCAAGGTTCAAACGCCAACGGTGGCGACAACGGGAAGTCCAAGGCTGATGGTAAGGTGGCCTACGAGACGTTCACCGTCGAGAAGTACAATGCTTCTTTCGACTTGCCGAAAGGCATGCGTCGCACCGACAATCCCCAAATGGACGATGGGGGTGTCTGGACTTTTGTGCCTGAAGACTATTTCTTTGCCGTTGACGCAGCGGTAGAATTCGGCGTGTATGAGTCAATGTGGGGCGATTACGACGACGAAAGGATCCAACGCGAATTCGACGAGGACATTCCTGCCGAAGCCGTGAAAAAGCTTGACTTGGCGAAGAAGGAGTACACCTACTCCGTTGGTGAAGAAATTAAAGAAGTCCATCGTGTCGTCTTCAAGGATAATCTGTATATTCATGTAATGGTTTCATACACAGATGAATATGCTTCAAAACTCGGTGGTGAAGTTTGCGACCACATCCTGAACTCCGCCAAGTTCAACTAAGCGATCCGCAAGCGGACGCTATTGCTTAGGCGTTGTCCCTCCGAAATCATCATACAAGATGTTCTCAGGGGCGACGCCTAAATTGTCTAACATCGTGACCACAGCGGCGCTCATTGGGCCAGGACCGCACATATAGTATTCGATGTCCTCGGGGGCTTTGTGGTCTTTCAGATAGGTATCGTACATGACATTGTGCACAAAACCAGCGGTATAGGCCACGCCTGCGGCATCGGCGGCAGGGTCGGGACGGTCCAAGGCCAAGTGGAAATGGAAGTTGGGGAAGTCCTTTTCCAATTGGAGGAAGTCTTGCAGGTAGAACACCTCGTTTAAGGCGCGAGCACCGTAGAAATAGTGCATTTCGCGGTCTCTGATATTCAAAGTACGGGTCAAATGCATGATTTGTGCGCGCAAAGGCGCCATGCCTGCGCCACCGCCTACCCATATCATTTCGGGCAATGTTGTAGGGCTGTCACAATTCCCCCTTTCAAAGGGGGCAGGGGGATTAGGCAGCCGTACATTATTGGCCGAATGATCCTTGACATGAAACTCGCCAAACGGCCCCGACATCAGCACCTTGTCGCCAGGTTTCAAAGAGAAAATATACGATGAGGCGATGCCCGGATTGACATTCATGAACCCCGAACGGTCGGGCTTGAAAGGAGGCGTGGCGATGCGCACGGTGAGCATAAACACGTCGCCCTCAGCGGGATAGTTGGCCATCGAATAGGCGCGTATGGTCGGCTCGGTATTGACGCATTGCAAGTCGAACATTTTGAATTTCTCCCAAGCAGGAAGATACTCAGCGCCAATCAGTTCCTTGTCGAAATCGGAATAGTTGATCTTGAACTTCGGGATGCGGATTTGGGCGTAGGAGCCAGGGATGAAGTCCATGTGCTCGCCAGCTGGCAGTTGCACCTTGAATTCCTTGATGAAGGTGGCCACGTTGCGGTTGCTGACCACCGTACATTCGTATTCCTTGACATCCAAAACCGATTGAGGCACAACGATTTTCAAATCCTCCTTCACCTTCACCTGACAGCCAAGACGCCAATGGTCTTGCACTTGTTTTCGACTGAAAAACCCTGTTTCGGTAGGCAAAAGCGAACCGCCGCCTTCCACCACGCGGCATTTGCACTGGCCGCAGTTGCCTTTTCCGCCGCAGGCAGAGGGCAAAAACACCTGCTCGTCAGCCAAAGTAGTCAGCAGGGAATTGCCGGGCTGCACCTCCAACTGCTTGTCGTCGTTGATGGTGATTTTCACTTTCCCCTTGGGCATCAGTTTGTTGCGTACCCAAAGCAACAAGGCAACGAGCAACAACACGATGCCGAGGAAAACGGCGATGCTTATGATTATGGTAGAAGTGAGGCTCATTATGACAAAAATGATTTGCAAAAATAGGCTTTTTTTTGTCAAAGGGCTTGTGTTTGCCCTTTTTTCCCTATTTTTGCCTTCGGTTTTGAGACGAAAAAGTCCCAATTCCAAGACATCAAGGAAAAGAAGCGTTATGCTTCGTGTTGCAAGAGGGAACCTGGGAAATTTCAACTGCGACATCGCTGATCTGAAAGTGGAAAGCAAATATAACTATGCGAGCATAGCAGCTCCAAACGCTCAAAGCGTGGACTGCTATTAACATCTTGTTATATTGGGCTTTCCTAGGGCCTCCTCTTGAAGATGTGAGCATGCAGAGCCACGCTTCTTGTTTGAGAAAAGTCTTTTTGGCCAAAGACAATAATAATCCAAAGATAGTGTTACAACTAAAAACCAAAACAACAGAATGATGAGAAAGTTTAGAACCCTATTTTTGTCGGCCATCGTCTTGCTGTCAGCTGCTTGCAGCCGCATCGATGAAGTCGACATCAACAGTTTCGATCAGCCGAATGGCGAGGGCTTGAACGGCACCGTCGCTGTCTTCGGTAATGTGACTACCGAAATGCGGCAGCACCGCGTCACCATTTCACCTGTGCATCAATGGGGCGACAACCAGAATGTTTTGCCCGAAATCAACCGCGTCTTCGTGCTTTGCGGCAACGACACGATACCTTATATTGAAAAGGAAGTCGACCGTAGTAGTATGGTTTTCGTTTCGGAGCAACCCTTCAAAGGTGAGGCGGGCAAGAGCTACAAACTCGTCGTCGAAACACCTACGGGTGACATCACCGCCGAGGACTATCTGACGCCTTTGGGCAACACGGATTACTTCCAAATCATCCAGGACCACACAAAAGTGAGGAGCTATCAGATGCACTCGGGCATGATGGCGCATGAATTCCAGTTTGACAAACACATATATACCGTTGGGGAACAACCTGTGATTTGCGGCCTGACCTTTTATCAGTCTGAGGATTTCCCCATCGACAGCATCGAAAGTGTCTCATTCATCCATAACGACATGTCGCTCTCGGCACTGTTCACCG
>Ga0310697_10000564_pt1 | contig 48449 bp, 42 predicted proteins | sample 172DNAGHGlowgp2_FD_203883 | JGI IMG/M metagenome (GOLD analysis project Ga0310697, IMG submission 203883) | Sheep rumen microbial communities from Palmerston North, Manawatu-Wanganui, New Zealand - 1728 DNA GHGlow gp2 (v2) (version 2) | ecosystem: Host-associated > Mammals > Digestive system >...
GATTCAAACTTAAACGATGGCGAAATAAACAGGATAAAAAAATACACAATACACACAATCGCGACACATCATGGCGAATATGATTTTGGGTCTTATAAACGTTGTTTTCAATATGCACGCGATTGCGATATATTAAAAAACTATAATGTTTTGTATTTGGTAAATGATTCTGTGTATGGTCCAACAAAACCATTAAACAATATAATTAACCGCATAGAACAAATTTCAACAGATGCCGCAGGTTTAATCGTATCAAAACACAAAACACATGCATTTATGGAATCTTGGTTTGTTCGTTTAAACAAATCTGTATTCATGACAAAATGGTTTAACGACTTTATGCAATCTATAACGCATCTGGAACACAAATATCAAATCACTGTTCAATACGAACATGGTTTGAGTAATTTAATCACCAACAACAATTGCACATGGGACGGCATATATCATGTCCGCGGCAGATATACATATAACAAACCCAAAAAACTGTTTTTACGCGGTTGTCCATTTATTAAAAAGGCATCTTTTACCCGTCACAATGGCGCATTGGGATATCAAATAAATTATGTATTATCGCATTGCGATAATGCGGCATCAAAAATCATAAAAAAGTCCGGAAACGATGCGTATAGCCATGAATATATGTCATGGTTTTTAACATCAAATCCATTAACATATTTTACACGTGGAATAAAATATATTGTTCAAAAACAAAGGAACAAATCATGAAAAAATTAAAACGAATCGCTGCAATCACAATGGCGCGCGACGATGAATTTTTCCTGTCGCGTTGGATTGCATACTATGGCAAACAATTCGGCACAGAAAATTTATACATCATATTGGACGGCACAGACCAAAAAATTCCAAAAAATGCTGGCAACGCGCATATAACAAAACTGGAACATAAAAACCTGTCACGTGCATCTGGCGACAAATACAGAATTGGCAAATTATCTAACCTGTCAACAGAATTATTAAAAACATACGATATAGTCATTGGTTGTGATACAGACGAATTTTTAATTGTTGATACGAATACAAAACAATCTTTGGCACAATATTTATCAAACAAAAAAATCAAGACTTCGTTGTCTGGACTGGGATTAGATGTTGGGCAAAATTTAAATTGCGAACCAGAACTGGACCGCGACGCACCATTTTTGGAACAACGGGAATACGCCCTGCTTTCGACGCGTTATACAAAACCTGTTGTCAAAGTGACACCGTCCCCCTGGGGCAGTGGTTTTCACAGTATTCGTGGTAAAAATTTTCACATTGATAAAAATTTATATTTATTGCACTTTGGCGCAATTGATTTAAAGATGTTGGAAACCAAGGCTGCCGCACGTGGTACCGATTGGTTAAACCATCTGCAACGGCGTGGTAACGGCACAATTAACACGGTCAGCACCATGACACCGCGCCATGAAAAATATATGCACCGCGCGCGCATAATGCAACAAATATTCCGTCCAATTTACGCATTGGATAAACCCGGCATGTTGGGATTAAAATGGGTTATAAAAATTCCATCGCGCTTTAAAAAATCAGGGATATAAATCCCTGATTTTTTATTTATCAATAAAGTCTAATATTTTCACAGCCAATTTTATGCGTGATTTTGGCACAGACCGGAACACACCAATTTCATACAATTCTGTAAAGCCCTGCTTTGCCAAATTTATTTCTTCCACTGTTTTTAAATATTTAACTTTGGAAAAAGCCTTGGCAACAAAAAACCATAAAAAGTTTTTTGACCACATATTCATTTGATATACAGATGCCTGGTCGCTATACAAAACAAAAGAATCTTTTATCCCAGTAATTAAACTTTGCATGATACGCAACTGTTTTGCACTTAATACAATTCCACCAAAATTTGGAATATAATAATATAATGGTAATGGCGCAACTGTGACAGTTGGATTTCTCAACATAACACGCGACCACCATGGAAAATCTTCAAACAAAATTCCTTTGATAAACGGAATATCCGCAATCAAATCACGACGATATAAATTTTTCCAAACTTGACAATGTTTAACCAACCATTTGCGATTTTTACGAAACGCGTTATGCGCAGAATCTGTTGCATATTCATAAACATCTGTAATTTTACGCGATTTGATTTTATTTATATCATAATGTTTTTTTATTCCACGCGGCACAACATCATCTGTCGTCATACCCAATTTATGCCGAATCATTAACTGCGGACGATACAATCTGTCGTATGTAAAAGACACAATATCACTGTTATCACGTTGTGCCAAACTATATGCAATTTCCATTGTTTGCGGGTGAATAAAATCATCACTGTCCAAATACATGATATATTCACCTGATGCGTGCGACATACCAACATTACGCGCATCAGACAGCCCACCATTTTCTTTATGAATAACGACAAAACGTTTGTCTTGTTCCGCATAAGATTCCGCAATTTCACCTGATTTATCAGGGCTGCCATCATCAACCAAAATCGCCTGAAAATCTGCAAAAGTCTGCGCACGCACAGAATCCAAACACCGTTTTAAATATTTTTCCACATTATACATTGGAATAATAATTGAAATTTTCGGTTTTTTATTCGGCATTATATACCCCTTTGTTTTACATAAACCATTTTATAATTTTGCGAAACCACCACAAAAACGCGACATGATTTTGTGCGACATATTGTCTTTTGAAATTTTTTCCAATTTTATATTGCTGTTTTAATTTTGCGCGGTGTTCAGGTGTTTTTTTGTTCAATGCAGAATTTTCATTAAACAAATAGTGATAATTTACATTTGGCACAACAACCAATTTATTTGCAACAACAAAAGACTGCAAAACAAAAATCGCATCTTCTTGGGAAATTAAATTTGTATCAAAGCGCAAATTATTTTTTTTAATAAATTCTGTTTTGAACAAATACCGCCAAACGAAAGATTTTATCAATGCCTGGGACCAAAACAATTTACCAAACAAAGTTTTTAAAACATGCGATTTTTTATACACCAAATCCGCAGAATATTTACTGTTTGAAACAAACCCAGAACAAACAACATCGGCATTTTTTGCATTATGTAACATATATTCGTAATAATGTTCGTCCAACACATCATCAACGTCCATAAAATGAATATATGTGCCCATCGCATGATTTATACCATCATTGCGTGCCGCGGATACACCCGCATTTTTTTTATGTATGACCAACACACGATTATCTTGGGCGGCAAACAAATCCAATATTTTTGGTGATTCGTCAGTTGAACCATCATCAACAAATATCACCTGGAAATCGGTAAAAGTTTGTTGTTGCAATGTATCCAAACAACGCGACAAAAACTTTGCGCCATTATATACAGGCACCACCACAGACAGTTGCATAATATTTTAATCCTTGTACATTTTGTTAATCATTTCATCTGCAACAGTTCCAGGTTTAATATTTTTTGCCCATGGACTGTTATAGGTTGTTTTTTGAAAAAACGCACCAGATGTCACATCATCAAAAGTTTTTTTATCAAATGGTTTTGCACCATATGCCCACCACAACGCGTGTGTTGGGTCTTGATCAACATGTGGCATTTTTGCAAAATATTTTTTGGCCCTGGCATCATTTTCAACCAATGTTTTAAACATCAATTGATGCATAAAATAATCAAAGTTATGATTTTCATGAATCCAATAATCCAAAATCATTGCCCGCCATGCGTCCAGCAAATATGCCCCTTTGCGACTGCGAATAAAACAATTTTGCATATATGAATATGGACTGCCAACATTTTGTCCAGCCAAATAAACAAAGAAATCTTGGTTTTCAATCCAATCAGGAATCGGTGCTGTGGCAAAGTCTGTTGAATCCAACCAATATCCACCATGTTCATATAATAATTCCACACGACAAATATCTGCAAAATGTGCGCGTTTAATTTTACCAGCCTTGTATTTTTCAACAATTTCTTGTGGCAAAGTTATATAATCAAAAATATTTGTATCGTCCAACACAACCAATTCTTGTTTGCAGTTTTTACGAATACTGCGAAAACATGCCTTGACCAACGCAGGTGCTTTTTCTTCACCTTGTTGCCATATAGTCCAAATTTTATCATTTGAATCATTATTGATAACTTTACGTTCTGGAATTGCCGCCGCCGCTGGCAAATAACGTTTAAAATATTGCGGTAATACAGATGTCAAAATTTTACAACGACGCGCGCGTCTGTGTTCGCGCGACCACCATAACGGATTAAAAATATGTCCAAATAAAACAATTTTGTATGTTGCATAAAATCGTGCCAGATTCATCTTTTATCCTTTTTGTTTTTATTAAATGTTATTAAAAGCGACGAAAACGCCGCTTTTAAAATTTATTCTTCAACAGATTCCACCATTTCATCATCGTCACTTGGACCTGTTGTCATTTCTTCGGCAATACCATTTGCACGCGCCATAATTTTATCTAACAACTCTTTTTGTGCATCTTCGTGGTCTTTCAACCATTGACGCGCGTTGGCCTCGCCCTGCCCCATACGTTCATCATTGTATGAATAGAACGAACCAGCCTTTTCGATAAAATTATATTTAACACCCATATCTAAAATTTCTGATATACGCGAAATACCTTCGCCATACATAATTTTGAAATCGACCGTCCGGAAAGGTGGTGCAACTTTGTTTTTAACAATTTTAACACGTGTTTCATTACCAATAACATTTTCTTTATCCTTGATTGCGCCCGTCCGGCGAATATCCAAACGCACAGACGCATAGAATTTCAATGCATTACCACCCGATGTTGTTTCTGGATTTCCAAACATAACACCGATTTTCATACGAATTTGATTGATAAAGATTAACAATGTATTACTGCGTGAAACACTGCCAGCCAATTTTTTCAAACTCTGTGACATTAAACGCGCAGTTGTTCCAACAAAAGAATCACCAATATTACCTTCTAATTCTGCCTTGGGCACCAAAGCCGCAACAGAATCGATAACGACAACATCAACCGCCCCAGATTTAATCAATGTATCTGCAATTTCCAAAGCCTGTTCGCCAGAATCAGGTTGCGAAATAATTAATTCTGAAACATTGCAACCCAATTTTTTTGCATATGATGGGTCCAACGCATTTTCCGCATCAATATACGCACATGTGCCACCTTTTTTTTGAGCCTCGGCCACCGCATGCAATGCCAATGTTGTTTTACCAGAACTTTCCGGTCCATAAATTTCAACAATACGACCACGTGGATAACCACCAATACCCAACGCAATATCCAAACCCAAAGACCCAGACGATATGGCCTCTATATTTTGCTGTGACCCATCGCCCATTTTCATAATGGCTTCTTTACCAAATTGTTTTTGAATTTGTGCCAACGCAGATTCCAACGCAGGATTTTTTGCTGGTGTGGCGGCTACATCTTTTTCTTTCTTTGCCATAAGATTTCCCCTTTATTTGTCCCAAATATCATACAAGGAAAAAACGCACTTTGCAAGCCCGATAAGCAATCATTTTTTCATCAATAAAACCGCCAAAGTTATAACCCCAACCAACACCGACACCAACCATACCGCCGATGTTGTGCCTGCAATTGCAATAAACAACGCACCCAAAATTGGTGCGACAACCTTTGGCAGATAAGATGTTGTCTTAAACACACCATAAAAACGCGCCTGTTCACTTTTTTGGGTATTATCAAAAAACGCCAAATCATGCACAGGTTCCATAAACGCACCAGAAATTTGCCACAATACAAATATCACCAACAAAGCCCAACCATGAACAAACATCGCAGCTGTCGCCAACGCAATAAAAGACGACAACCCAATTGCCATCAATGGTTTATATCCAAAGCGCCGAACCCAATTTCCAATAAAGAAATCAAAAATAATATATGGTAAAATACCGATTGTCAAAACCCAGCCCAAAACATTGGCTGAAAAACCCTGCTCTACAACAACAATAGGCACATACAAAACACGCATAGCCGCCAAAGCATAAAATCCAAAATTCACAATATATGCACGCAACATCCCAGACCGTCTAAAAAAGACTAATGTATTTATCCACAAAGATTTTAATGTTCTTTTTGGACTAACGCGTTTAATTTCTTTATCCATCTGTACAATACCAAACCGTTTAAAGAACAATAAACCACCCGCATAAATCATACCAGACGCCAAAAAAGGAATACGATAATTACCAAACCATGCCGCCATATTTAACGCAAACAGTGGCGCAAACAAACACCCAATATTTACCCACAAATAATATCGTGCGTTTAATTTTGCCATACCAATATCTTTGGAAAAATCCGCCATAAACAGTGGAATTAAAATACCAATAATTGTTGAACCAATACCAGATGCCCAATCCAATGTAATAAATGTCGTTGGTTTAACAGAAAAACTCATCATAGAATAACAAACCACAACCAATAAAAACGCAAACATCATCAATCGCGCCTTGGAAAACCACCGCAATAATTCTTTGGAAAAAACACCAACAATCATACAAAACACAGAATACAACGCGACATATATACCAACCACAGACGAAGCCAACTTTTCATTTGCCAATATTTCTGTAAATATACCCAATATAACCAAAGAATAAACCGCATTATAAACACCCGATGCAAAACCTGTAAATAACCCCAGATTTGCGAACGAATAACCTGACACATTTGCATTTACAGAAATGTATTTATCTTTATTCAAAACTCTCTCCTAATAAATTACTTATTGGCGGATATATTATATCACACTTTGCGACATAAAACAAACCGCCCGAAAATATTTCTCGGGCGGTATTCTTAAAAAAACATAATAATTTATTGATTTGCAGGTTTTTGTTGTTGTGCAGCATTTTTTCTTTGTTCATACAATGCTTCAAAATCAACAATCTGCATAGTAAATGGTGGGAACCCAGATTCCGCGGTCAAACGTGTCACCAACGCACGCACAGATGGGAACAACAAAGTTGGCACATCAATCAACAAAGTTCTGCGTTTGGCTTCTTCGTCTTTTTCTTCTTCCATTTGCACCAATCCAGAATAAGTTGTTTCAATTAAAAATATAGATTTTGAATCTTTATCCAATTTAGAATGAACCTTGGTCAGCAAATCAACCATAAAAACATTATTTTCTGCACCCTTGATTTGAATATCGATATTGATTTCGATTTTTGCCTGGCCATTATCTTGATTAAAGAACAATTCTGGGACATTTGGGCTTTCGAACGAAATATCTTTTAAAAATTGAGAAATAATTTTAAATTGCGACATGCGATTGCTCCTTTTTTTTTATTCGCTTTTATGATAATATAGCATTAGAAAAAGATTTTACAAGTAGCGAGGGGCAAAAATTATGTTTCATTTAAAAAACTTTGGTTTTTCTGGGATTTTGTTTGGTTTATTTATTGCATTTTCATTGACATCTTGCGACCTCAGCACGCCAACCCAGACCGAAAACAACGCAATTGCGCCGGCATCAAATTTGCGTGCTGTTTCATATTCTGCCCTGCCTGACTGGAAAAACGACGATGTCCGTTATGCTTTGCAGGCCTTTCGCAACACATGTCGTGCAAGATTACAATACACTGGTCGCGTAATTCCAGACGCGGCATTGGTCAAAGAAAAATGCGACATGATGCCATCACCAAACGCCGATGTTAAAACTGTCCGCAATTGGTTTGAATCGCATTTTCAACCATACCAGGTAATCGATGATTCCGGGCGGACCCGCGGAACATATACTGGATATTATTCACCAACAATCCCGGCATGCCGCACAAAAACATCTATCTGCAACGAACCATTGATGGCGGCGCCTTCAAACCCGGCACAATATAAAAATGTCCATAAAAAGAAAATCGTAGAAAATAAAATCGGTCGCGTTTTATATTGGGCAAACATTGTCGATGTTCAAAACATTCAAATCCAAGGCAGTGGCATGTTAAAATTGGAAGACGGCAGTTTGGTAAAATTAAATTTTGGCGCAACAAACGATATGCAATTTAAATCTATTGGCGAACAATTACGCAACCGCGGAATAAAACCAGACGGTGGATACAGCGCCGATGCGGTTTGGAAATACCTGAAAAAAAATCCGTCTTTGGCCAAAGAAGTTATTTACAACAACCCCAGATACGTGTATTTTAAAGAAGCCGAATCGAAACACGTGATTGGTAAATTGGGCACACCACTTTCCAAAATCAGGAGTATTGCCGTCGATGACAGTATTTATACCGTTGGAATGCCGGTATATATAAACACAAATTTATCAGACGGTCGCAAATTCCGCCGATTGATGATTTCCCAAGATACAGGCAGTGCAATCCGCGGTTGGATACGTGCAGACATATTCTTTGGTTCTGGCGATGAAGCATATAAATTCGCCCATGGGCAACATTCAACTGGCGAAATGTTTATATTATTGCCAAAGGTTTATACAAATGTTGGAAAAGCCAAACAAGTTCGATAACAAATTAAACGCACGATTAAAAAAACCAACAACAATCGCCGCCGCATTTGGCAGTGTATTTCAAATATTTAATCGCCCTGCATCTGGGGCTGATTTGAGCGAACGATGGAACGAAATTATGGGCCCCGATATTGCGGCTGTTGCAAAATTGGTCGCCATAAAAAAAACAATTGGTAATAAATATAGTGTCGTTATTAAACCAACAAATCCAGCATTGGCATTACAACTGTCATATTCAAACGATGAAATATTGCGTCGCATAAATAAATATTTTGGCTATGCCGCAATATCAAAGATTACATATAAAAAATAGTTCTCATTCCATTGAAACATACGGCGGACATTCCGCCCCAGCCGACCTTCGGTCGGCGGTTCGGGGAGGATGGGCCATCCTGCAACAACTTGGCCAATACGATTTCGTATTGGCTTAGTGAAAGCAGATGGCGGAGGGGGTTGTATGCAAATTTGCCCATTACCCCCGCCACCACCCTTAGCCTTCGGCAGCGGGTGGTCCCCCGCCCCTAATCAGCGACCAATGGTCGCTTGGGGTGGAATTACACATCAAAACAAAAAATCCGCCAACATGGCGGATTCAACCAGTCACATCAATTCAGCTGAAGTTGTATGGTTTTCCCACCCGAACTGTTCTTTTCTTCTTCCCTAATCTGTTTATCAAACGCACGAATTCGTTTTTCCAAATTGTTATAACAATTCTTCATATTATCACCACTCTTTATCTTATCACAAATACCGTCTTTTGCACAATCAGCACGACTTGCGCTACAATAAATGTCCAACACATCTGAATCTGCTTTCATCGCTTTTATAACACTAGCTTTTCTATTCCCTTTATTCACATAATCCCCATATTGAGCAAAATTACTACGCAAACAATTCAACACAGATGAATCATCACCTTTACCACGACAATTATCAAATTCTGCCTCAGCAACAGATGAATCTCCATCATCACTTGATATTCCACCTGCAACTTGTAAACTGGCTCTCAATGTTTCTTTTTCTAACATAATCTTTACTTGTCTTATCATTTTCTCCAACATATTGTATTGCTTGTACATTTGTTGTGCAATAACAGTGGTTTTCAAACCAATAACCTTGTTCATTTTTTCTTTTATATCAGAAGTACCCAAGAAATCATTATTAGAACGTTGAATATTATACGCATGTGTGTCACACAACGCAAACACAGGCGCCACATAAGACACATCTTGGTTCATATCATAACAATCAACTTTACAGTCAATACCGGCCTCCACACAACATGCACCATTTGAACCCTCACCAGTTAGTGTCTTGGATACAGTCGTCGCCTGCAATTTTTTGATAGCCGCATCAATTCTTGCACTATCATCATTTGCTGAAGACTTACCATCTATTCCTAACCCACAATACGCTGACGCCTCATCCAACTTTACATTGCCACCACCCTCACTCTGATTAAGCATATATTGCAACAAATCTATATCTACACCTTCTTTACCTCTGCCACTACTACGACGATGTCGCATCAATTTATTACCAATATCACTTGCGCAACCAACACGAATCGTTGCATTATCAGTTTCCATTGGATTTAAAACTCTATCTGTAATATCAGGACTATTCATATCCAAATATTTATTCACGGTACAACCGACTAAATCTTCCACTGGGATAACCTGATTAATGCTACAATCTTTACCACCCCTGGTAATATAATTTGTTTTGGACTTACCTGCTGGAACATCACATGTAGTAGAATCATATTTTCTCAATATATATATAGTTTCACCATCTTTATCGGTCGCCGGTGTTAATGCATCCCCACGACAAATAAATTCTGCCCAACGATTACAAGAGCCACTGAAATACATATAAATGTTACCCATATCAACACCAACAGACTCCGCCTTATTCAGTGCTTCTTCTAAATTTCTTTCCAATGCATCATACGGGTCAAAAAACTTATTCGCTAACTCACGAAACTTTTTAACACGTTTTGGTCCGGTGCAATTATCACCATTTATTTCATTGCAACCGGCATAACGAAACGCCTCGCGCATGGTTGATTTTAAATTTGCCAAACTGGAATCGACACCATCTAAACTGGTCATAATTTGTCCAGTAATTGTTGCACGCGCAATAGTATCTTCGGAAACACCTGATTTTGCCGCCGCAGTCTGTGCCGCGGTCAATCCTGTATCTGCATCTGGCGCACTCGCCCGCACAGTTGCGCTTTCAATTGCCGCAGCCTGTGCCTCGGCGGCGGCGCGTTGGCTTTCTGCCAATGCATTTTGCAAAGACGCCATTTGTGCATTATTCTGTTCTTGCATTTGTTGCATTTGCATCTGCATTTGTTGTTGCATCATAGCAATCTGTTCGGCATTTTGTTGCGCAGCCGCAGCCTGGGCAGCGGCTTGTTGCTGTTGTGCGACCGCCTGGGACGAAGACACCAACTGCCCTGCTATATATTCAATCAATGCATCACCATGCTTTTTACATGCGTCATTTGAATTTACACAACCCGACGCGATAGATTTTGCAACATTAAAATCAGCACAGCCCGTCCCCGAACATTTTGGTTTTGCACAACGCAAAACAACCGCCTCGCAATTACCATAATCAGCCTTGGCAACTGGGGCGTTTCCGCGTTGATTTGTCATCGTATTCCATTGATTGCCCGCAATAGACCCCATTGCGCCGTTATATCCGGTCAAATTACTGCCCGCGGTTTGTGAAATAGGTGCCGCCACCGCATACCCCAGCGGTGCAAAAGCAAACACAGCCAACAAAAACTTTATACGGTTTTTCATATTCTCTCTTCCGATTAATTTTATCATAAAATAAGTATAAATAAAAGTAATATTTTCACTATGACATTCTTACACAACCCCGCCCTTGCGGCGGGGTCGGCGAGACGATATAAAAATATCCGTCGAGCCGGGGGCGGGTCAAATTATACCAAATTATTAACCCGCCACCGCATCGTGCTACGCATAATGCTTGCACTCTGCGACTCCGCCGCAAGGGCGGAGTTTTATTTTTTCATCATAACAGAACACATATTTGCATGTGTCATTGCGATTGCGATTGCATCACTTTCGTCCGGTGTTTTCGGTTTTGCTGCCGGCAATAAAATTTTCAGCATTTTATAAATTTGTTCTTTATCGGCATGCCCCGCCCCAGTCAGCGCCTTTTTTATAATATTTGGTTCGTATTCAAACACCGGGATTTCATTATGCGCAACCGCCACAATCGCCGCCGCACGCGCATGTCCCAACAACAAAGTCGTCTTTGGGTTTTTATTCACAAAAATAACTTCTATGCTGCAAACATCAGGCTTAAAACTTTCACACAATTCCACCACACCGCGAAATATAAACGCCAACCGTTCCGGCAAAGGCAACTTTGCAGGCGGCAAAATAACACCACTGGCGACATAATGTCGCTCTGGCCCATGACTGTCAATAATCGCCCAACCCGTATGCAATAACCCCGGGTCAATTCCAATAATTCTCATGACTTGATTATAACATAAAACCCACAAAACACAAAAAATTTTGTGGGTTTATCATTAACTGAACTCTGTACTCTGAACTCTGCACTTTGCGCTTTAAAAAAAGCCCAATGGGCTTTTTTAAAGCGCTGCGGTGAATACCTTCTGCACATCATCATTTGCGTCCAGCGCATCAACCAATTTTTCGATTTTTGCATATGCCTCGTCATCTAAATCCATTGGCATATTTGGAATCCATGTCAATTCTGCACTTTCAGGTTCGCCCAATTTATCCGCCAAGAATTTTTGAACATTGATAAAATCATCTGGTTTTGTTGTGATAATAAAACCTTCGGGTGAAGATTCCATATTTTCGACCGCCGTTTCCATGATAATTTCCATCATTTCGTCTTCGGTTTTACCGATTGATGCCGGATACATAATTTGACCCGCATGATTAAACATAAACACAACAGAGCCTTCTTCGCCCATATTTCCGCCGTTTTTGGCAAAAATATTGCGAATTTCTGGCACAGTTCTGCGTGGATTATCGGTCAAAGCCTCGACAATAACGGGCACCGCACCCGGACCATAACCTTCGTATCGCACAGCAACAAAATTTTCTGTATTTGAACCCGACGCCTTATCTATTGCGCGTTTAATATTATCATTTGGCATAGAATTTTTGCGTGCCTGCAAAATCGCCAAACGAAGTCTTGGGTTATTATCTGGGTTTTTATCACCCAATTTTGCCGCCATTGTTATTTCACGTGCCAACTTTGTAAAAAGTCCGCTACGCGCCGCATCCGCCAAACCTTTTTTATGTTGGATGTTATGCCATTTACTGTGTCCGCTCATATTTGACCTTTTAATTAAATTGTTTTAAAATACGCGTAAAAGGATAACAAATGATTGGCAAATTGCAAGGATTAGTTGATTATACCGGCGATGGATTCGTTATAATTATGGCGGGACCTGTTGGTTATAAAGTATATACCCCAGAATACCTGACCCCAAAATCAACGGTGACATTATGGATTGAAACGATTGTCCGCGAAGATTCTATCCGTCTGTTTGGATTTAATACTTTGGCGGCACAAAACCTGTTCAACCAATTAACCAGTGTTTCTGGTGTTGGCCCCAAGGTCGCTTTGGCGATTATGTCATCAATAAAAACAGATACATTAATGCAGGCCATCGCAACGGGTGACGCAAAAACAATTTCCACCGCCCCGGGTGTCGGCAAAAAAGTTGCTGAAAAAATCATTGTTGAATTGAAAAACAAAATGGGTGGCGCGACATTTAATTTTGGCGACACATCGGGCGATAATAATTCTGCACTGGCCGATTTATTATCTGCATTGGAATCATTGGGATACAAACGACTGGACATTATTGATATGGCACAAAAATTAGTGACAGCAAATCCAGATGCAGATGTTGCAAAACTGGTTCCAATGGCATTAAAAGAAATAAGCAATGGAAAATAAAAAATGAACACAGACACAATATTTGCATTATCCAGTGGTTTTGGAAAATCTGGTGTTGCAGTAATTCGCATATCTGGCGATAATTTGCATGATTTTGCAACCCGCCTTGTTCGCGGAAATTCCGCCCCCATGGGGAGGGTGGTCACCGCAGGTGACGGAGGGGGTATCAACCCTCGCCATGCATACTTTTGCAACCTGCGGGACGAAAATGGCGATTTAATCGACCAGTGCATTATGATTTATTTTGCCGCACCACAATCTTTTACCGGGCAAGACATAATTGAAATTCACACACATGGTGCAACCGCGGTGATAAATAAAGTCTTTTCATTTTTATCCTATAATAATATGCGTATGGCAAACCCAGGTGAATTTTCGCGCCGCGCATTTATGAATAACAAAATGGATTTAACAGATATTGATGGATTGGCGGCATTGTTGGACGCACAAACCGATAAACAACGACAGTTCGCATTAAAATCTATGTTGGGTGGCGACAGTGAAACATACACCGCATGGCGTTCCCAAATGATTGAAATTTCTGCATACGCCGCGGCAATACTGGATTATGACGCAGACGATTTACCATTAAATATTGACAAACAGATTTTAACTAAAACACGCGAATTATATAATGAAATTAAAAATACACTTTCACATTATAATATATCACGCGCAATCACACATGGATTTAACATCGCATTGGTTGGCGAAACAAATGTTGGTAAATCATCATTATTTAATAAATTGATTGGTTCAAATCGTGCAATCGTATCAAATACCCCGGGCACAACACGCGATGTAATATCTGCACAAATGGATATCGATGGATTTTTGGTAAATTTATCTGATACCGCCGGCATTCGTGAAACCGGTGACGAGATTGAAAAAATGGGAATCGACAAAACCAAACAAGAACAAGATTCCGCAGATTTAATTTTGCATGTATACGATGAAAATTCCGCCCCTTGGGGAGGGGGACCTCGCTGCAGCGAAGCGAAAGCGGGTGGAGGGGGTTCCGAAATAATCGTCATCAACAAATGCGATAAAATAAAAACACACAACAACAAAAACGCAATTTATACATCAACCAAAACAAACCAAGGCATAGACGAGTTATTAAACACAATAAGAAAAAAATTGCATGAATTTATAGACACTGGTAAAAACACAATTGTTATAAATGCACGCACACATAAATTGCTAACCGATACAGAACAAGAATTAAAACACGCAATCGACGAATATGACGGTAATTATGATATATTTGCCGAACATGTGCGCGCCGCCGCTGATAACATTGGAAAAATTCTGGGTGTAATCAGCGCCAACGATGTTATGGACGCAACATTTTCACAATTGTGTCTGGGGAAATGACGATTTTAATTAATAAAAACGGTATTTTTTATACCGTTTTTATTTAGAAAAATCGATCATCGCGCCGTAGCATTGTTCGTTATCTTGAACCCAACACCCCGTCCTTACCGGCGAAGACGGATAAAAAACCGCCAAATCGGCGGTTTTATTTATTTTTAATATTTTCGCACTATATTTCGGTATATTTACCATCAATAAGGTTTTGACGCACCATAAAATGCTTAACCTTTTGCGTCGATGTCATCGGCAAATCATCGGTTGTCATCGCCATATGCGTCACCCATTTATATTTGGCAACGCGTTTATTAGCCTCGGCAACGGCATGCGACAGTTTTTCTGCGGTCATACCCTCTTCCACACTAAACACACCGTATGCAACCGTTTTACCACCAACAACATGTTCAAAAACCGCAACATTTTTGACACCTGGAATATCTAAAAACAGTGCCTCTAATTCATCTGGATAAACATTTTTACCACTATCTAAAACAATAACTTGTTTTTTACGACCGGCAAAATGCAATTCACCGTTTTTATCCCTGTATACCAAATCCCCTGTTTTGAAAAATCCACGTTCGTCAAAAGATTCCTTGTTGGCTTCGTCATTGTTCAAATAACCACCAAACACCTGGTGACCACGAACCCACAACATACCAATACCATTTTCATCTTTATCACGAATTTCGCATTCATTATTTCCCAATGGCGCACCAAACGCGTATGGTATGCGCTTTTTCACCGGGCGCGAACCACAAAACGGCCCAACGGTTTCGGTCATACCATAACCTTGAATAAATGCGATACCCAAATCATTATAGAATTTTTCAACCTCTGGCTTGGTTGCCGCCCCGCCAGCAATCATCAACTGAACACGACCGCCAAACACAGCCTTGATTTGTTTTTGCACCTTACGCACAATGAATCCCAGACCGATTTTCTGCAACCATTTTTGATTTTTTAATACAAACGATACAATCCACCATTTTTTCTGGGATTTAATTTCTTCTATAATTTTTTTGCGGAACAATTCCCACATTTTAGGCACAGATGGAATCACATGAGGTTTAAATTCTTTGAAATCCGCCAAAATCAATTTTGGATTTATTGACGATTGCAACAAAATACCCATTTGAAAATGCAGTGGTGCCAAAAATCCCGCAGCAAAACCAAAGATATGATACAGCGGTAAAAAACCATATAACACCCCACCCGGTTCAAACCATTGATTAAAATCATCAAAAGAATTTGCACACTCTATCAAATTAAAATGTGTCAGTGGCACAATCTTTGGGGTACCTGTTGAACCCGATGTAAATGACAATGTTGCAATATCATTTGCGTTTAATGGGTATGGTTCTAAATCTTCATCTGTTTCTGTGTCCAAGGTTTGAATATCAAAAAATTTAAAACCCGCCGCATCATAGAAAAAAGATTTTTCAGCCGCGACCAATTTGCATTGGGTAAGTTTCGTCATATTATCATATTCAGTTGGTGTTAAATTTGTATCCAACAACAACACACGCGCACCGCGATACCACGCGGCAAACAAGGTCACAATAAATTCTGGAATATTGTGCGCCAACACACCCAAAGTATCACCAAATTCAACACCTATTTTTTTCAGTGTTGTTGCCCGCGCCTTGATAAGTTTTGGAAAATCTTCAAATGTTATTTTTTCGCGGACCAGGAAAAGTGTCTTTGGACACTTTTCCACAGTCTGTTCAAAGAATTGGTACATATTCATAATTTAAATACCCTTTTCTTGATATTTACCATCGATTAAATATTGACGAACGACATGATGTTTAACCTTTTGTGTTGATGTCAAAGGCAAATCGTCTGTGGTCATCGCGAAATGAGTCACCCATTTATAAGAAGCAACCTTTTTATTTTTTTCCGCGATTGCCTTTGCCAATTTTTCCATGGTCATATCACTATCCACAGAAAACACGCCATATGCGACAGTTTTACCATTAACCTCGTGTTCGAAAACCGCCACATTTTTAACCCCAGGTATTTCGATAAACAAACCTTCCAATTCATCTGGATAAACATTTTTACCGCTATCCAAAACGATGACTTGTTTTTTACGACCTGCGAAATGGAATTCACCATTTTTGTCACATGATACCAAATCGCCTGTGCAGAAAAATCCGTCTTTATCGAAACTTTCTTTATTGGCCGCGTCGTTGTTCAAATACCCACCAAACACCTGTTTTCCTTTGACCCACAACATACCAATACCGTTTTCGTCTTTACTGCGGATTTCACAGCAATTTTCACCCAGTGGCGCGCCGAACGCATATGGCACACGTTTTTTTACAGGTTTAGAACAACAGATTGGTCCAACTGTTTCGGTCATACCATAACCTTGAACAAATGCCATACCTAATTTGTTATAAAAGTTTTCAACCTCTGGTTTTGTTGCGGCACCACCGGCGACCAAACAGCGCACACGACCACCGAACACCGAACGAATTTGATTCAAAACTTTATCAACCAATTTGCCCAGTCCAAGCATACGCAAAGTTTTTTGATGATTCATAATAAATGATACCAACCACCATTTTTTCTTTGCCTTGATATTATCGACAATCTTTTTACGGAAAATTTCAAAAACCTTTGGTACCGCTGGAATAACATGTGGTTTATATGTTGCAAAATCTTGCAATATTGCATTTGGGTTGATTGTTGATTGCAACAAAACACTCATACCAAAATGCAAAGGTGCCAAAAATCCAACTGCAAAACCAAACACATGATATAATGGTAAAAATCCATACATCATTTCACCATGGCGCAAGAAAATACTTAAACTTTCCAAACTTTCCGAACAAGAAACCAAATTTTCATGTGTCAATGGCACAATTTTTGGGGTACCCGTTGAACCAGATGTAAATGACAGTGTTGCAATATCTTTGTCTTTTAATTTATAAGCCTTCAAAGATTCACCATCATCTTTATCTTTGGCCTGGATATCCAAAAACTTAAAGTTTTTTGTTTTATAAAAGAAAGATTTTTCTGCAACAACAAATTTACAACCTGTGCGTTCGGTCATATTATCGTATTCAATTGGTGTTAAATTTGTATCCAATAATAATACCGTCCCACCAACATACCAAATTGCAAACAAAGTATAAATAAATTCAGGGATATTATGTGATAACACACCAACTGTATCTCCTGGTTTTATACCAGACGCAATCAAAGATGCCGCACGTGCCTTGATAAACTTTGGCAATTGCGAAAAAGTAATATTTTCACGAACCAAAAAAACCATATCTGGATTTTTTGCTATATTCTGTTTTAACAATTCAATCATTGTCATTTTTTATGTCCTTTATTTATAAATGAATAAATTATTCATGTCTGTCAGGATATTTACCATCGATTAAATTTTTCCGCACAATATGATGTTTAATTTTTTGCGTACTGGTCACAGGCAAATCTTCCGTTGTCATCGCAAAATGGGTCACCCATTTATACGATGCAACTTTTTTATTTGCCTCGGCAACTGCATCTGCCAACCTGTCCATTGTCATACCAGGTTCGACACTAAACACACCGTATGCAACAGTTTTATCTTTTACCTTGTGTTCAAACACCGCAACATTTTTAACACCCGGGATATCTAAAAACATGGCTTCTAATTCATCTGGATAAACATTTTTACCACTATCCAAAACAATGACTTGTTTTTTGCGACCGGCAAAATGCAACTCACCATTTTTATCCATATATACCATATCGCCAGTATTAAAGAACCCTTTGTCATCAAATGCTTCTTTGTTTGCCGCATCATTATTCAAATACCCACCAAACACCTGATGACCACGCAACCACAAAACACCAATGCCATTTTCGTCTTTATCGCGAATTTCGCATTCGTTATTTGTTGTCGGGCCACCCACAGAAAACGCCATACGTTTTTTATTTGGTTTTGAAATACAGATTGGTCCAACAGTTTCTGTTAAACCATAACCTTGAATAAATGCCAAACCCAAACTTTCATAGAAAGTTTCAACCTCTGGCTTGGTTGCGGCACCACCTGCAATCAACAACCTGACCCGTCCGCCGAAAATATCCAAAATAGGTTCTTGGACTTTGCGCACAAAAAACCCCAATCCCATATCGGTAATGCGTTCGCGATTGCGTAAAATAAATTCCACAATGCGCCACTTTTTTTGTGCCTTCAAAGTATCCATAATCTTATTTCTAAATAATTCCCACAAACGCGGTACAGCCGGAATAACATGCGGACGGAATTTTTTAAAATCGTCCATAATGTATTTTGGATTAACAGTTGGCTGTAAAACAATACCCGCCCCAAAATGCACAGTTGCCAAAATACCGATGGAAAAACCGAATATATGATACAAAGGCAAAAATCCATACATAACATCGCCTGAACCAAAATATTCAGCCATATCTTCCAACGAATTTGCACACTCTGTTAAATTATAGTGTGTTAATGGCACGACCTTTGGACTGCCGGTTGAACCAGATGTAAAAGACAAAGTTGCAATATCGCTGTCTTTGAATTCATACGGGCGCAACATTGGATTTGGCATACCGTCATTTGCGGTAATATCAATAAATTTAAACACATCTGTTTTATAGAAAAATGACAATTCTGCAAAAACAAATTTACAATTTGCAATCGTCGCCATATTGTCATATTCAAACGGTGTTAAATTTGTATCCAACATCAATGCACGCGCACCAATATACCATATTGCGAACAATGTCAGCGGAAATTGAGGAATATTATGTGATAACACCCCGACAGTATCACCGGCCTTGATGCCATGTTCCATCAGTGTCACCGCACGTGCGCGAACCATTTCCATAAATTTTGAATACGTAATCCCTTCACGTACCAGAAACAGATTTTCCGGCCATTGCTGAACCGCTGTTTCTAACATAGTATTCATACTCATAGTAAATTTCCTTGTTGTTTTTATATTGGACGGGGTATATTATAGACCTAAAAGATAAGGAAATCAAACATGAAAATATTAACCTTGAATATAAATTCTATACGCGCCCATGCGGAAAGTTTTATGGACATTTTGCGCAATAGCGAATACGACACAATATTGGTCCAAGAATTAAAAGTCGAAAACGCAAACTTTCCATTTATGTTATTTGACGAATTTGGATATAACATCAAGATTTTTGGGCAAAAATCATGGAACGGGGTTGCTGTATTTTCTAAATTTTCCATCGAAGATGTCACATTTAACATGCCAAATTACGCAGATATAAATTCACGCATAATTGAATGTGTTATTGATGGGCGAATTCGCGTTATAAATACATATATGCCAAACGGCGACAATATTGAATCACCAAAATTTCAATATAAATTGGAATGGATGCGCGCATTCAGCGAACACATCAAACAATATACCAATTCGCCCGAGGCTGTAATTATCGCTGGCGATTTTAATGTTGCGATTACTGACTGCGATATATGGAATCCAAAAAATTATATTGGTTCATCTATATCGGCCCCTGCGGCACGCGAAATCATGCGTCAATGGTTGGACAGTGGTTGGGTTGATGTATGGCGCAAATTACACCCCGACACAATCGATTACACATGGTATGGATATCGTGGTCGCGACACCGTTGGCAATAAACAAGGTTTGCGCTTGGATTATTTTTTATGCAATAACACAGCCGAAAAAATGGTTAAAAATTGCGAAATAGATTTGTGCCCACGCACCGCCCAAAAACCAACAGACCATTGTGGTTTAATGCTGGAAATTGATTAATCATCAATGCGTGCCAAATCATCATAGGTTTTATATTTATCATCACCGGTTTCAAAATATTCATACGGTGCATTGCCCACAGAATACATATTAAATAACTCTGTCACTTTATTGATTGCCGCGTTCATCATATCGCGCACTTGGGCCTCGTCAAACCATATCATTTTTGCATGAAAGTTTTTCAACTGCATAAATACCATTTTTGGATTTCTGGATTTTTCAGTTGTTGGTATTTTAAACCCATTATTTGCCAACATATACGCTTCCAAAGGCAACTGTGGCATGGTCCCAGAATTTAATTGTGAATTATTTGGCGCACTGCCTGTTTTAATATCCAACACACCACCGTCCCAAACTCTATCTGCACGCGCACGCACACAACGATTTGCAATAACGACCTTGCCTTCTGTTTCTGGCACAGAATTTAATAGCAAATCTGCATGCTGTTCCAAAACCTTGGCAATTTCGACAAACCGTTTATGCCAGAATTTAAAAATCATACTTTCTGTATTTGTTAAATTTAAAACCTCACGCGCAGCCCTGTCCATTTCACTAATGGTTGTGGCGCATGAAAAATCACGTGCATGTTCAACCACATCATGCACCAAAGTCCCAAATTTTCGTGCATCAACAGAAACCCACCAATCGTCCATTGGTCGCAACCGTAAAATATGCGCAACATAAAAAGCATACGGATTATGAATCAATTTTTCTAATTCTGTCACATAAACATCACTCCAATCCGATGGCGGATTCGGCGCAGTATAATCCAAAGGTTGCAAATCAATTTTATCGCGTTTGCGCACAGATTCTAACACATTTGTATTTTCATCAATTTCGCCACCACGTGCCAACACACGTGATATAAACCGAGATTCCGCAGTTTTTGTTCCACCCGAATTTTCTGCACGCAACCAATAAACTTGCGCGCCGCACGACAAATTCATAAAATCCAAAGACATCAAAGATACTTTTCTGTCTGGACTGGGCAATCCAATTTTTTCTGCAACCGATACAGGCAACCACGCATTTTCGTACCCACGTGCAGGAAACATACCATCATTTAAACCTGTTAAAATCACGACATCTGCGGTCTGCATACGCGATTCAATGGTTCCCAACACAACAATTTTTGCAGACATATTTGGAACATCACGCACCGCAACCGTCCCCAGCACATCGGCAATAAATGCACGCGCATCGGCACACGATAATTTAATATCATATTGCGCCAACACAGACGATAAATTTTTAATTGCCAACCACACCTGACCAGATTCCACAGAATCAATTTCAAATTCAGGCTGCATAAAATCAATATTATCATTTATAATCGCGGCAATCGTATTAAACAAATCAAATCCAGATTTTGTATAATATGATTCCCATTTTGATTGTTTTTCGTCAATCCACGAATCCAATAAATTTAAAATTGCACGCGCGGCGGCAACGCTTGCACCCGAACGCGCCCCTGAAAAATCTGCCTCTAAACCCAAATCCAAAAAAGCACTCTGTAATCTTTGATTTCCGGCGGCATCGGGTGTAATCACCATCACAGATTTGTTTTGCGAAACTGCATTCGCACAAATTTCTGCCACAGTCGCCGCTTCTTCGCTTTCGCTATCTGCGGTTATCAAATGACAATTATGCAAATCTTTGTCGCCCAAATATTTATCTGTATCATTACCAAACGCATAATTCATAAAATCAATATATGACACACCAACATCTATGGGGATAACATCACGCGGTTCAATACCAATGCGTTTTAAAAATTTATATTCTGCATTATACGGATTTGTGTTTAATTCAAAATCTTGTGCGCGACCATCAATTTTTCCTGGCAAAATTATTCGTCCATTTTGCATACCTGCGATATATTCCATTAAATCTGCGGTCGCCGGCACAGACGCCGTTGAACCACACACAACAACCAATTTGTAATTATCACATACACTAATCCAAGAACGCACATCTTTATTTCTTTGTGCCGCCGCGGTTATACGACCGTTGGCAAACCCCGGCAAAACAGTTGTTAAAATATTTAACATCTTGGCTTTGGATTTAAAATGTTCGGCATATTCATTACCTGCAACCAAAGATTCCCAATCAATATCCGCACTATTCAAACCTTCATTTTCCAAGTAATCTTGGCACCGCACCAAATCGCGTGCAATTGGCAAAGCCGTTGAAATATTGCCCACCGACGAATCCGCCGATAATAATTTAGACAAAATAACAACGCGTTCCAAATTCGAAAATATATTATTTTGGAAAACATCTTCTTCTATTTCGCCGTCATCGATACCCTCGCCCAATGCGACCAGTTTTGGCAATAAAATTGCACGGGATTGATTTTTATCAACGAACATTTTTTCCGCCGAACGAACCGCGCGTCTGCTGGGTAAAAAAATCAAACAATCCCGCAAAGAAACATTTGCAGATTCAATCACACGCCACAATGCGTCCAGCATATGTCCAGGATTTGTCACACAAAAAATATTTTTATTTGATGCCAATTATTTTCCTTAAAACTTCCAAACCTGTCTTTTTTGTTGCCGATGTAATCAAAATTTCATCGACCATTGCACCATGATTTTCATGCGATAAAACCATCTGTTTTTCTTCACGAATTTTTTTATCTTTTTTTGTATAAACAATTTGATACAAAATTCCATTTTTATCGCAAAAATCCATCAATTCTAAATCAGAATCTTTTGGCCCAACACGTGAATCAATCAATATAAACAACCGTTTTAATTGCGAACGATTTTTCAAATATTTTTCCAAACGCAAAACCCAGTTCATCGCCAATTCACGCGACACACGTGCATAACCATAACCCGGCAAATCAACCAATAAAACCCTATCATCAATATTAAACAAGTTTAATTCTTGGGTTCGCCCAGGTGTATTTGATGTCCGCGCAATTGGCGCCCCAACCACCGCATTTATCAACGAAGATTTACCAACATTACTGCGTCCAACAAAGGCATATTCTGGAAATTGTGTTTTTGGCAAACTTTCAACCGATGAAAAAGACCCAACAAATTTTATCATTTTTTATCCCCCACCAATCGTTTATAGGCTTCCTTTTTAGAAATACCTGTGCGCGCCGCCAATTGTGCCGCCCCTGTTTTTGTAGAATCTGCAACAATATCATTTACAATTTGCGATATTTCTTCATCGGTCATTTTTTGTGTTGGTGCCGGTGCAACCACAATTACAATTTCACCGCGTGGCGGCTCTATACGCATTAAATCCGCCGGATATCCAACAATTACTTCCTCGTGAATTTTTGTAATTTCACGCACAATTGCAATTTGTCTTTCTGGCATAACACGTGCCATCGCCGCAATAGTCGCCATAATACGATTTGGACTTTCATAATAAATAATTGTATGGCGAATTTTATTATCATCACGCAATTTTTTCTCGTCAAAAAAACCACAGAAAGTAAATCTGTCCGTTGGAAACCCAGACAACACCAGCGCAGAAATCGCCGCTGTTGGCCCCGGCACCATAAATATTGGCACCCCTGCACTGCGCGCCGCACGCACAAGGCGAAACCCAGGGTCACTAACACCCGGCATACCTGCATCTGTCACAACTGCAACCGACAGTCCAGATTCAATTTTTTGAATTATAGAATCAACAACTTTGACCTCGTTATGTTCATGATGAGAAATCGCCTTGGTTTTAATATCAAAATGTGCCGCCAATTTGGCAAACACACGCGTATCTTCGGCGGCAACCAAATCCACAGATTGCAAAACCTCTATCGCACGTGGCGACATATCAGCCAAATTTCCAATTGGTGTTCCAACAATATAGAGTCCCGATTGCATTTCTAATCCTTTTATGATAAAATAATACAAAAATAAATAGGCGTTTTCAATGAATAGATTTCTTTTTACATTTTTATCAGTATTAATATTGGCGGGTTGCGCGGGTCAAAAACCTGAAAAACATGATTGGAACGCGGAATACACAAACGCACCAACTGGCACCCCAACCCAGATGCAATATGGCACATATTATTCAACATACGATTCCGCCGACAGCCAACATAACATTGCGGTTTTATTACCAACAACCGGTTCTGCGGCAACATCTGGACGCGAAATTCGTAATGGTATGGAATTGGCATTATTACAACACTCTTTGAATCAATTAAATGTGCGTTTTTATGATACTGCGAACGACACAACAACCGCAATAAACAACGCATTGATGGAAAATCCTGAAATCATCATTGGGCCATTATTTGCAAACGATGCAATTGCATTACGCACAGCCAAGCCTGACTATATGCCGGCAATATCATTTACATCAAACGCAAATGCGGTTGGCGATGGTGTTATGACGATTGCGTTAATGCCAACAAACAGTGTCGAATTAATTGTTCGTGAAATGTTTGATGATGGGATTAAAAACTTTATCATAATGGCACCCGATACAGAATCCGGAAAAATCATGGCCGGCACCGCAAAACGCGCCAGCGAGATTTATGGTTCAACTGTTTCTGGAATATTTTTATACAAAGAACGCGACAATGATAATTTAAAAAACATTGCCGAAATGGCATCAATGAACAAGGCGCGCACCGCGGCACACAAACGGGCACGCACCGTATTATCCGACATTTTAACACGTGAAGAATTAACCGGTATTGAAAAATCTAAATTATATTACCAATTGGATAAACTATCCAAAACCGACACAATTGGGACATTACCATATACCGCCGTATTATTCTTGGGCTCATCGGACGACACAAAAACACTTGGTTCGTTTTTGCGTTATTATGGCGCTGATTCTAAAAACATAAAATTTTATGGTTCTGCCCTGCTGGATAATACAGATATCGCCGCAGACTATACAATGATGGGAACAAAATATGCGGCTCTGCCCGAACAAAATTTAACATTTACAAATTTATATAAAGAAACCTATGGCAACCTGCCATCGCGTTTGGCGGCATTTGGATACGACGCGGCAAATATCGCAATGGGTACGGTATATTCTGGTCGTGCGCCGGCATCGTATTTACTGGACCCCAGCGGATATAACGGTATGTCTGGCATGTTTCGTTTAAAACCAAACGGCGACAGCGAACGCGGTTTGCGCATCATGACCGTAAATGGTTCTGGCACACCTGTATTGGTCAAACCCGCCCCAGAAAATTTTATAACACCAATTTATAATATTGAACAAAGACAAATAAAACCTGCCGAATCTATGTCATTGCAAACATCTGGGATAAATCCAAATGATTACATAACAATCCCAGACCGTTATAAACGCAAATATAAATCAACAACATACGGCTTAAACATGACAGACCCAGCGCCACAAAAACCAGAATCTGTAATTACCGTAATACACAGCGACGATAACGATGCCGGTGTTATTGATGCCGATTATAAACCTGTGCAACTGGAATCAATCAACAAAACAATGATAGATTCTGTTGAAATCAACGAATAAAAAAAGATAAACAATGGTAATAGGCATAGCACAACTTTGGCAAATCCGCGACATAACAAATCCTTTTGATTACCAAATAATCATAGCGAACAAATTTTGAACCAACCAAATGGTCGGTTTATGTTTTTGGTGGGGAACGAGCTTACGCAAATCGAGCAGAAAATAAACAAGAATTTTTTGATTTAATGCAACGGACAAAAGAATTCAAAGAAAAATGGTTATGATTTCACCAGTGGGTGAAATTTGATTAAATTCTGTATATATGATATAATCAGGCAAAAGGGTTGTTCATGGATAAAGCAAATATGTTTCATCAATCAGCAGAAAATTTAAATCAACATAAATACTATCATGGTACACATATTGAATTACTTGATGATTATTTACAACCAAGAAAAAATTTTAACAGTCTTCAAAATGGTGTTGTTTCTGGTGCTTTTGTAACTTCTAATGAGGCTCATGCTAAATTTTTTGCAATAAATCATTGTATTGGTACAGGCCATACAAAATTAGATCATAACAAAATATATCTGGAACGTTTATCAAATAACATAATACCTGAATTTTATGTTTATGTTGTATATGAAACACCAGATAATAAATTTGTGCATGATCGCGGAACAGAATATTATTCAACAAAACCAATAAAGATTGCCTACCGCAAACAATTTGACACAGTTGAAGAAATTAAAAGACTTGGTTATGAAATATATGTTTTAAATGAACCGTTAAAAACAAACAAAGGCACAGATACTAATTTTGATGTACAACAAGAAATGCAAGAAAGAATTGACAAGAACCAATTCCATCGGGTTGATATATCCAGTTTGATAAAAAAACAATCAAAAAACAAATTACAAACAATATTTCACAAATTACTCCATTCAAAAAATGATTAAAACCGTAAAAACATTTAGATTTCTAACCTTTTTATAAACTTGTTCGAAGATTGGTAAAAATTAGTGTTTTTTGAATGCTCTATTTTCGAACCAGCCAACTGACGTTGGCGTGGTGCCAAATCCAAATACCCACGACCACAAAATAAAAACACCCACAGAATATGTGGGTATTTTTATTTTGGTGGGAGTGGGTGCTTCCTTGATAAACAATAACAAAAATCTATAAAAACTCGTGGGGACAAAAACTCCGTTTTTATGATTTTTCTAATTGTTTATCTGCGTATTCGCCATGCATATCTTGTTGGCTATCGCCAACGAAAACTGTCGTTTTCAAACGGCTTGTGCCGTTGATATTCTGGCGCATCCACCCACCCCACTTGTCAAAAAATAAAACCACCCAATCGGGTGGTTATATTTTTTGGTGGGAGTGGGTGGATTCGAACCACCTCAGTCGTAAGACAACAGATTTACAGTCTGCCCCGGCTCTCCAACTCCGGCGCACGCCCAAAACTTTTGCCCATTTTCGCCCTGGCGAAATATGGCTTGCCACACGAAGCCTTTGGCGAAGTGTGGCCTGCCTTGTCCGCCTCCGCCAAGGCTACGGCGGGACACTCAATTTTCAAACCTCGCTACCGCTTCGGTGAAAATTGGTGGTGCGGGCAGCGGGAATCGAACCCGCATTTCAAGCTTGGAAGGCTTGCATACTAGCCTTTGTACTATGCCCGCGAAATTCCAAAGCCCGTTCATTATACCCAAAAAATTCATATATGCAAGTTTTTATTTTTTTATTGGTGGAAAACACGTCACACCATCACCCTCACAACAATTCCAACCCAAATCCCCCAGGTCTGTATATGTTTCGCCCGCACAACAACCATCGGCATCAGGATTTGTTCCATCATCACATAACGAAAAATCTTTTTTAACCTCCATTGGCGGAAAACAATGTTCGTTATTTTCTGTACAACAATTAAAACCTTGTTCGCCCAAATCTGTATATATTTCCCCTGGACAACAACCATTTGAATCCGGTGTATCACAAGACGACACTACATCTGCTGATTTTTCTTGTGTTGCATCATCAATGCTTTCAACATCTGGCGCAACTTCTACAACTTGAACCTTTACTCGACCTGTGGAACGACCAGACGCGCGTTTGGTGCATTTTGCGCGATAATCAGTTTTTAATTTTTCCAAACGCAAAATACCATCTTCATCAATTTCTTGAACGCTATTCAAAGAATCCATTTCCGCCTTGATATCTGCACAACTCATGCGCTGACCAACACCGCGTGTCTCTTGTATTTCTTCATCATCTGCATAGGCGACCGCAATTGACACTGCTGGCACCAAAGCACAAATTGATAAAAACAATATAATTTTTCTCATAAAAAATCCTATTCGTTAATTATTTTTTCAACCTGCATAATAAAATCAATTGCTGGGTTTGTTATCTTTTTTGCCTTGTCAAAAATTTCTTCGGCGGCATTTTGCATTTTTAATCTTTTGTATGTTTCAACAACTTCCAAAGTTTCTTCTTGGTTTAATTTATCATCACTGATACCGCGTGCAATTTCCAGTTCTTTTTTTGCCAAATCAACATATTTTTGTGCATTTTCTGGACAGCCACGTTCAGCCATTATTGCATAGATTTTTGCGCGGTCAATGCGTTGTTCTGCGTCCATACCAACATAATTTTCACCCAATTTTCTTTCTAAATTCTGTTCTATTTGCGAACAAGGTTTTTCAATTACATTTTCAACACACATAACCGTCATAACCGCATTTACATTTTGTAAATTTTGCATGAATTTATCATGATTTTCTGGACAACCATATGCAACCAACTTTTTATAAACTTCAAAATCATTTCTAACAGCATCACAATTTTGGTCATCGCCCCAAATTCTTTTCAACAACACCTTTTCAATAGCCTGACATGATGTCAAACTTTCTTCTATAACAGTTTGATTTGATTGCTCTATTTTTTTTGTTGCAATTTTATGATTCCAATTTGCAATACCAACACCAACAAAAATACCACATATAAACAATACAACAAAAACAGACCAAACTTTTATTCTGGAAAAACTTGTTTTTTTATTTTGCATAAACTCTCTCCTTGATATTCACATTATAACTTATTTACGACCCCATTTACAATGGTAATTTTTCTGTCTGCACGTGCAGCCAAATTCATATCGTGCGTCACAAACAACATAGCCATTTTATTTTTGCGCACAACATTTAACAGCAAATCAAACACCCCAGACGCATGAACCGGGTCCAAACTGCCGGTTGGTTCATCTGCCAAAATAATTTCAGGATTATTTGCCAATGCACGTGCCACAGCGGTCCTTTGTTGTTCGCCCCCCGACATTTCGCCAGGCAAATGCAAAGCCCTGTGTTCGACATCAACGGCACGCAACAGTTTTAGCGCACGCGCCTCGGCCTCTTCTTCGGCTATACCGTTTGCCAACATTGGCATCATCACATTTTCAACCGCCGTAAAATCAGCCAACAAATTATGACGTTGATACACAAATCCAATTTTATTACGTCGAATATTTGTGCGTTCTGCCTCTGTCATTTGATGTACTGGCTGTGAATCAATTAAAATACTGCCCGCCGTCGGTTTATCCAACAAACCGACACATTGCAACAATGTCGATTTTCCAGACCCCGATGGTCCAACCAATGCAACAATTTCACCACGTGCCAAATCAAATCCACCACCGGTCAAAACATGCAACGGCTGTCCGCCTTCCATAAAAATTTTTTTAATATCACGCACAGACATAACAATATCTGGTCGTTTAACGCGCGACAAAGAATTTAAAATCCCCGCCATATTATAATTTCCTTTCTTGCAATCTTAAAATTAAACTCTTTACAGTTTCCGGTGCCAAAATATATGTATTATAAACTTTACGTTTTCTTAATCTTTTATACAATCTGCGTTCTTGGTCACGATTACGCGGTCTGTCCATTTCGCAAAAATATTTAATATCATTTGGCGCAAAACCAAACACCGCGCCGTCCATTATGGCACTAATATCGCCATCTTTTTTTGCATGCGGTAATTCAGGATTTAATTTTAACAGCAAATTATAATCACGCATAACTTCCGTTTTATATTTTGCGACATCTGGTTTTTTTGATTCAATATCATCAATAATTTGTTGTTTAAAAACAGCCACCTGTTTTTCATCTTTGATAACAAACTTTACGACCAAATCAAACCAATTATCAATAAACTCACGTCTTAAAAACTCATCACCACACATATTGATATAAAACCAATTCAGTGCGTTTTTTACCATATAAGATACAGGTGACATATCATCAGGTAATTTATACCTGTGATAAACTTTGAAATCATTAACGCCTTTTTTACTTAAATCATTTTGTAAATCTTCGGCACTGGATTGCCAACCCTCGTGACCGTAATTCATACGCGTCACCAGATTTATTAAATTCATTTGATAATCTTTATTCATTTCTTAATACCTCCACAGGGTCAGTATTTGCCGCCTTCCACGCTGGATATAATGTTGCCAAAAAAGCCAACAATATTGCAATAAACGCAATTCCAAACACAGTCCAAAATTCTACACGTGATGGTAATTCAGATAGATAATACAATTCCGCAGGAAACAAATCGCGCCCTGTGGCCCATTGTAAAAACTTACGTATTGGTTCAATATAAATCGCAATCAATGTTCCCAACAATGTTCCAGCCGCAGAGCCAATTAAACCAATTGTTGTTCCCGACAAAACAAATATGCGCATCATAGATTTGCGCGACACACCAAAAGTCCGCAAAACGGCAATATCTTTGGCTTTATCTTGGACCAACATAACCAATGAAGACACAATATTAAACACCGCAACAATAATAATCAGCATCAAAATTAAAAACATCACATTTGATTCTACCTGTAATGCACCAACAAAACCACGATTTAAATCACGCCAATCGCGCACAATGAAACCATCAGGCAGCAACCGCACCAACGCATCACGCACAGCGGTTGTTTTTTCTGCATCTTTTAAAAATATATCAATATGCGTGACCGATTTTCCAATATTTAAATATTTCTGGGCGGTTGCAATCGGCATAAATATATACCCAGAATCATATTCATACATTCCCATAAAGAAAGAATTTTTCACTGGATACGAAACAATTCGTGGCATTGAACCAAACGGCGTTGGTGTTGAATTATTTGCCGAAACCAAAGACACATCATCACCCAACGCAACACCTAAATTACGCGACAATGTTGCGCCCATAACCAATTCCCCATCTTTGATAGCCGCCAAATCTTTGCCATAAAAACGCGTTCCACCGGTTGTTTTAGAAATCAAATCTGGCATATTTATTCCGCGAATCATCGCCCCAGAATTACGACCGTCATGCGTCACCATAACCTGACCTTCGATAATAGGCACAACCGATACAGCATTTGCCTCAACAATTTTGTTTTGTTTAATTTTATCTATTAAATAATCATAATCCGCAATTGGACCGTCTTGATGTTGAACAACAATATGTCCATTCATACCAATAATACGTCCCAACAAAACATCATGAAAGCCACCCATAACCGACATAACAACAATCAAGGTTGCCACGCCTAACATAATACCTATCAGCGACACCCACGACACCACCGAACCAAAACCGCGCTTTTTTGCACGCAAATAACGAAAGGCAACTTTTTTTTCTAACTTTGAAAACAACATACAAAATTCCTTTAATTATTTAACAACTCACGCACATCGTCACCAACCAACAATGCCTCGCCTGATTTTGGTTTAACATCATCAACAATAGACACCAAACGCGGCGACATAAACACAACCAATTCTGCAAACGGACTAATCAATGTTTCTGGGGTTGTCACAAAAGAATGTGTAGGAATACCAACAATAACATAGTTATCACCAACACTGGACGGGATATTAAACGAAGTTAATTCACCATATTTTGTTGTTAAAACTATTTTGGCATCTATCTTTTGATAACCACCATAATCACCATAACGACCCGTTGCCCCAATAACTAAATCTGTTTCCAATCTATCTTCTTTACTGCATTGACCGATATCAAATCGTGATTGCCAACCATTTGGAATCGAAAAAGTTCCTTGCGAAATCAATACAACATTTGATTGTTGCGCCAAAAATTCCTGCAAAGTTTTGGTATTTATTTCCGGTCCCACAACCAACGCACGACCAACAACACCCGGTATAGACATTTTAATATTATTTTTTCCAAACGCAGGCAACAAATTCATCCATATAATTGGATTATCTGTTTTTGGATAAACACGATACACGTCCATATCCCATGCAATCATATATTTTTTAGACGCAATATCCGCAATAATTCTGGATACTTCGCGTTCTGTTTGCGCATCACCTTCGAATACAACGGTTTTATCTTGCCAATTTACCAACAAATTACGCACATCTGCGCCATGCATCGCGTCCAACAAAGCCATAATTATAGATTCATCTTTTGGCATTTTAATCATCCATTTCGCGCGGTGTTGTAAATGAATTTCTGCCGTCACCGCATCATACGAATAATATGCGCGTCCCATTTTTGCAATCAAATCAACCGTATCTGCCAAAGTTCCGGATTGAACCTCGCCTGAAATTTTTTCAACCAATTGTTCATCTGCAACAACGGACACATCTGTTCCGTCCAATAATTTATTTAATGCAGATGCCACCGTCACATCTTTAAATTTATATTCACTAACCGTCAATTCAGGCAACGCATCACCCAATCCCAATCGCACAATTTCAATTTTTTCCGCCGGCACAACCGACACAACTGACTGATTATTCCAATCAACTGTGCAACGCATAGGCAATTCCACAGAAAACCTTTGCGCCGTATCTGTCGTCAAAGCGGCTTTTTTTGGAAATATTGGCACAGACTTTTCATCTATGACCATATTTTCAACAACCTGGACTGTTTCATATTGTGGAACATTTTTTGCGTTTTGACACCCTGCACACACAAAGACCGTCAAAGCATACAATAAAAAACGTTTCATATTATTTTCTCCATTTTTTGTTTATAACATATTATATGTTCATAATTTTTTCAAACTCTTCCAAAGTCATTTCATAAATTGGTTTTTCTGTTGGTGTGACTAAATCCTTCATACCTTCAAATTTTTCTTGAAACACCTTTATCACACGCGCAACATCATTTGGCACAGGCCCCGCCTGTTCTAAACGACGCGCATATTCCAAAATATATTCCAATGTATCTGCGACAAAGAATCGACCGACATAATTTTCCATCGCTATTCCGCCTTTTTCCACACAAATTGCAGACATAGTCACCAACATTTGGTTATAAAAATTAGCCAACTTGATAAAATTTTGAACAGATATTGCCATAACTTGTTCCCTTCCTCTTTTTTTCATTATAAAAACTATTGCCACCCTAACGCAAATGTTTTATAATATAAAACATGAAAATCAAATACCTGGCATTATTATTGGCTTTAACATCATGTGCATCGGCAAATCGTGGCAATATTGACGATGCAACAATTTTAAATTGGGAAAATGATGCTGTCACAACCGAACAATTTGTTCGCGACCATAAATCTTGCCTGGGATTAAAAACAAACAACTATACACCGCGTTCGCGTATTGCGCGCCTGTTATCACCGAACCAAAACGACCAAATGCCTGATTGGGACGGAATATGGGTCACATTTCAATCAAATGAATACAGGGACGTTGGACAACGCGCATTGATGTCTGTTCCACGCAACCAGGCATCAAAAACCGTTGGTGCATACCGCCGTTGCATGATGCGTCGCGGATACTTGCTGCGTGCAATGTAAAAATATTTTTTTACCCCCTTTTTTATTCATAAAAAATATGCTATAATGCCAAACATGAGGCGTTCAATCTGGTTTTGGTTATCTTTCTGTGCCGCCATTGTTTTGGCGATATACTTTATATCGCGAACAATTATGATTGGTATGGGACATGGCGATATGGCACATGTGCATAAAATATCTTTTACCGCCGATGTTGAAAACAAAGACATGACCGCATTGGTCGGCGCGGTATCAATCCCAAAAAGCACACCATTTTATTCCATAGACCTAGATTCTTTGACCAATAATTTAAAGGCAATACCAAATGTTCGCGATGCCGCGGTTCGCAGATTACCCAACAGTACTATCCGCGCACGTGTATCATATTATCATGTTGTGGCGGCATGGACCGATGGCGAATATTATTTCCCTGTATCCGACGATGGAAAAATTGTTCAAAATCCAACCGCCGAACGTCCTGAATCCGCATTACTGTTTCGTGGTTATATTCCCGAAGGTATGGATTTAACAGAAATCACAAATGCTGCAAATGACATGGCGGCCGACATTGATTATATCGAACGCATTGAAAATCGTCGTTGGAATATACAAACAAATACAGGCATCACAATTAAATTACCCGAAGACGATTTTGCACACGCGATTGCTAATTTAATAACAATAAATAAAAATCACAATATATTAAATCGTGACATAAGTGTAATTGATATGCGCGATGAATCGAGAATATTGGTTAAATAAAAAATGAATTTATTTGATTCTTGTTTTTTATGCCTTGATATCGGGACCAGTTGTGTTCGCGGCATTGCACATCGTGTATGTTCTGGCAAGATTGCAAAATCCGCAACCGCCATGTGCGACAGTTTTAATCCAGAATTTGCCGTTCGTGTTGTTATTGATAAACTGGAACACGAACTGGGGACACATTTTGAAAACGCATATGTGACTGGAAATTTTGGAAAATCTATTTTTTTACGCCAACCCCAAACAACCGTATGGAACACCGAACACAAAATCACAGACGCCGATATTCGCAGCCAGATTTCAAAAATACATACACCTGATGGATATACTGGAATTCATTTAATTCCTGTGCAATATGATATTCCAACGGCACGCAAAATCGCAACCCCTGTTGGCTGTATCGACAGGGCTTTGGTTTCCACATTTGGTATTATATGTTATGAAAACGACAGATTGGCTGAAATTGTATCAATTTTAAACAAGGCACATATTCAATATAACGGTCTGTTTGACCCTGGATATGTCCAAAACATGACATTACGCAAATCTGGTCAAACAATATTATTTATTGATATGGGGGCCGAATTTACATCTTGTTCAATATGGAACGACAACGGTGTATGTTGGCATGAAAAATTACCAGCCGGCATGTCAAATGTCACAATGAAATTAATGGACGGATTACACATAGATTTTGACGAAGCCGAAAGAATAAAACGCATGGTTGCAACATTGATTCCGCGCGCCATGGACAGACTTGCACCTGCTGATACGGCATATGATTTTTCACGTGGCGATGTAAATGATATCGTTGTTCCAACTGTGGTTGATATAATTGGTAAATTAAAAGATTTATGTATAACACCAATAAATGAATTTATGCCAACAAAAATAATAATCAGTGGTGGTGGCACTGCAATAACTGGGGTTGTTGATTTTATTGGCAACGCGTTTGGATTACCGATTGAAAATTACCACACTGACGCGACAATCACTGCACTGTCAAATTATATTTGGAAATCCCAAGAACCTGAACGCAAATTATATCTGGAAAAACAAGAACGCCGCACAGCAATTATAAATAAAATTAAAAACATTTTTATCAAAAAACCAAAAAAACAAAAACCAAAATTTATTCCAATTGCCCCATCAACATTATGTTTTAATATGTTACGCGCATCAACATATAAACTTTTTGAATCCGCGGACATATCGACAATTCATGTTGATATAATGGACGGATTATATGTTGATAAAATTGCTGGTGGAATCCCAGAATTAAAAACAATTCGCGCAAACACACATGCACATTTACATGTTCATTTAATGGTTCAAAATCCATCTATTTGGGCGGCGAACGCAATTCGCGCCGGTGCCGACACAATAATTTTGGAATGTAATACACCGGGGGTATTATCGGCATTACGCGAAATACGGGCAACCGGTCGTCGCGCCGCAATTGCAATCAACCCAGACACACCAATTGGTGAAATGGCAAAATATTTACGCGACGTTGATGAATTTCTAATTATGGCTGTTGCACCTGGTGCCGCGGGACAAAAATTTGATACAAATGTTTTACAGAAAATTTCTGCATTATCAACAACACGCAAAAAACATGGATTAAAATATATAATATCTGTTGATGGTGGAATAAACGACATAACCGCACAAAAATGTTGGGCCGCCGGTGCAGATTTCTTGGTCAGTGGTTCTTATCTGGCATCTGCCCCTGATTTCACAATGGCGGTCCAAAGTTTATTAAAAAAACAAAACTAATTATTTGATTTCAATTTTTCGTCCGCCATTACAGCAATCTGCACCACATGATGTTATATAAATATGAATAGTATCTTTGGGCAACAATCCCATTGCGACATCGGGCCACTCTATCAATGTAATATCGTGTTGCACCGCATACGGCAACCCGACCTCGACCAATTCGCTTGCATCTGTAATTCTGTATAAATCGAAATGAGAAATTCCATCATAACTTTGCACAATGGTAAAAGTCGGGCTTGGCACCACAGTATTTTCACCGCGCAATGTTTTAATAATTGTTCGTGCGATTTCACTTTTTCCCATACCCAAATCACCATGCAACGCAACAGTCACCGGTGCGTGTAAATTTTTTGCAAATTCGCGCGCCCATTTATGCGTTGCTTCCAAATCAGGTAAAATAAATTCTTGCATATCAAAAATCCTTTATTCCAACAACAACAAATCGTCTTGCATTTTGTTTATCGTATCGCGAATTGCCGCCGCCTCTTCAAACTCTAAATTTTCCGCACATTTTTTCATGCGCCGCGTTAAATTCGCAATTTCTTTTTTCAAACTGGCTGCATCCCAAACACCATTATTATTATAAACAAACTTGCGTTTTTTATCAACCTTTTCATTTGATTCTTTGACTTCTTCAAACACAGCCTTGGTGACAGTTTTTGGAACAATTCCATGTTCAGCATTATATTTCATTTGAATTTCACGACGACGCGCGGTCTCGGTCAGCGCCTCACTCATAGATTCTGTCATATTATCTGCATACAAAATAACCCGCCCGTTTGCATTACGTGCTGCACGACCAATTGTTTGAATCAAAGAACGTGTTGAACGCAAAAAACCTTCTTTATCTGCGTCCATAATTGCGACCAATTCACACTCTGGCACGTCCAAACCTTCACGCAACAAATTGATACCAACCAACACATCGTATTTTCCCAACCGCAAATCACGCAACAAATCAATACGTTCCAATGTATCAATATCACTGTGCATATATCGTGCGCGCACACCATTTTCATTTAAATAATCTGTCAGTTGTTCTGCCATTTTCTTTGTTAATGTCGTCACCAGCGCACGCCCAGATGTTTTTTTCAACACACCCAACAAATCATCAACCTGGTGTTCAATTGGTCGAACTTCGCACAGTGGGTCCAACAGTCCTGTGGGTCTAATAACTTGTTCGGCAACAACACCACCTGATTGTTCTAATTCCCATTGCGCAGGTGTCGCCGATACAAATATTGTTTGTGGTCGCAAAGCGTCCCATTCATCAAAAGTCAAAGGTCTGTTATCCACACACGATGGTAACCGAAATCCATAATGCGACAGATTTTCTTTACGCGCCCTGTCCCCACGCGACATTGCACCAATTTGTGGAACTGTCACATGGCTTTCATCAATAAACAACACTGCATCTTTGGGCAAATATTCGAACAATGTTGGTGGCGGTTGTCCTGGCAACCGTCCAGTTAAATACCGCGAATAGTTTTCAATACCACGACATGTTCCGGTTGATTCCATCATTTCAATATCGAAATTCACGCGTTCGCGTAAGCGTTGTTCTTCAATATATTTCATATTGTCATGAAAATATTTCAACCTTTCATCTAAATCTTGACGAATTTGACTAATTGCCTGTAATACAGACGGCATAGGTGTTGCATAATGAGTATTTGGATAAACAACCGCCCTATCCATTCTATGCAACTTGGCACCAGTCAAAGTATCGAATTCCCAAATTTCTTCTATTTCGTCACCCCAAAAAGAAATTTTCCACGCCAAATCTGCCAAATGTGATGGAAATAAATCCAATGTATCACCACGCACCCTGAATTCACCGCGTGTTGGTGCGACATCGTTTCGTTTATATTGAATATCAACCAAAGCCCGCACAACATCAGCCACACTAATTTTGTCACCAACATTTAACGGCAATCGCATAGACGAATATTGCTCTGGCGAACCCATACCATAAATTGCAGACACCGACGATACGACAATAACATCGCGTTCTTCCAACATGGCACGTGTTGCACTGTGACGCATACGATCCAGTTGTTCGTTTATTGCAGCATCTTTATCAATATATGTATCTGTTGTTGGAATATATGCCTCTGGCTGATAATAATCGTAATAAGACACAAAGTATTCAACATGATTTTTTGGAAAAAACGCCTTCATTTCTGTATATAACTGTGCAGCCAAAATTTTATTAGGCGCCATTAACAAAGCCGGTCGTGATAATTCCGCAATAACATTTGCCATGGTAAAAGTTTTACCAGACCCCGTCACACCCAATAAAACCTGGGATTTTTTGCCATGTTCAACCCCATCAACCAATTCACGTATTGCGGTTGGCTGGTCACCCATTGGGGCATAATTACTTTCAAGATTAAAAATACTTTTTTTATTCACAAACACTAATATAATACACTATAATCAAAATACAAGGGATTAAAGAGATGAATATTAAACCAAGACACAAACGTCGTTTTTTTTGGACAATCGTTGTTTTAATTGGGCTATTTTTCATTGGCCTGATATGTATTCCACCGTTTATAAACCTGAATAAAATGCGCGATTCTTTGGAATCCAAATTGTTCGAACAAACCGGTATTCAAACTAAAATAAACGGAAATATAAATTTCAGTCTGCTGGGAACCGCAACGATTGTTGCACACGATATAACTGTTCCAAACGGCACAATTTCCAGTATATCTTTTTCTGTTCCGTTATCTCAAATGTTTAACTTGCAAAACGCAACATTAAACCAAAACATATCTATCGCAGGTGCAAAATTAAAAATCACAGACCTTTTTCCACAAACTGTAAATAATCAAATTACTATAACAAATACATCTGTTGAATTTATGAATCGCGAATATAAAATTATTCGTGGTACAATGTATGGCAACACATTAAATGCCTATGTCCGCACCAATCAACACAAATACGACATTGAATATAACGATGGCGAATTTACAATATTAAACAGTGAAAACAATTTAAATATTCGTGGCACTTTGTTCCCAGACGGTGGCGCCGCAGGTGAAATGACAATCACCACAGATAAAATCAATCAATGGTTTGAATTCGAAAATCCAAAAATAACAACAACCGTCCATCTGTCTATGGATTTTAATTGGGACGGCGCATACGGATTTGATTTTACAAACATACGCATAAATAACACATACACAGGTTCAATAAAGTTAATGGAATCTGGCATAAACATCATAGATTTAAAATCACCCAACGCAAATATCGATTTAACATTTATCATGAACGATAAAAATTTATTAAACAAAACAAATTTGAATCTGGATTTTGATGGCGACATAAAATTTGAAAATAAAAATTATAAAAAATTTATGATTATGGCAATGGGTCGAAACAATAAATTTGCATTGAACCATGCGATACTAGACAACATTGAATTATTCGGTGGAACATATGACAAAACCGGATTACAAAACACTAAATTAAAAATAAATGATTTACCAGAATCTTTTACATGTAATTTTTCTGGAACAAAAACAAAATGGGAATGTAAAAATTATAAATTTGGTAATATTATTGGCGATATAACAAACGATAACGGAATATTTAATATTACCGCAAAATCACCAGATAAAATGCCACAATTAAAAACAATACGCAAATTGATTTCGCGTATTGGTGACAACGGCACAATTAAATTTACATTTTCAAATATGGCGGGCAACATGGTAATTACACCAAAACAAATGTTGCCAAAATATCGTTATGCAAAAAATGTCACATTAAACGATATAGATATGAACCTGGGATTTTTACCAGATTTCATGCACAGTATTCCTGGGATTTACACAAATGATAATGATAAAAAAACATTTATCCCAGACAACAAACAATGGATGTTGGAAATATCTGGCAACAATTTTACATTATCAGGAACAAACTTTAAACAGATATTACCAAACATGGATTTGCGTTTTATAAACGATATGCCATACGCAGTATCTGGCACATTTGACGGCACCAACATAGGTGATTTAAACATAATGTTGGCGGGTCACCTGTTTCGCGGTGTGGCATCAAAATCAGGAATCACATTGGAAACAAATGAATTAGATTTAAATAAATTCATCAATTCATCTTTTGTGAATAATTTTGATGAACAAAAATTTTTAACAAATCACCCAATTGCAACATTGTTTGATTTTCCAATAAATTTATCTGTGTCCGCAGATTCTGTTTTTTACAACGATAATGAATACAAAAACTTTGTATATTCATTAAAACCAAACACTCAAATATTTTCTATATCTGACAACGACCGCGGACATTTATTGGCAATAATAGAACGCGATAAATTTAATTACGACATTTCGATTCAATTAAATAAATTTAAAACAACCAAACCGCTATTAAATTTTGAATCACCATTAAACATAGAAAACAGCGAAATCACCGCAGAAATAAAATTACAAACAACGGGACAAACTGCAAACGATTTGATTTATAACCTGAACGGCGATATAGACATGACCCTAAATGGTGGCACATTATCAGGCTTGGGATTTGACAGGTTTTATGCATCTGCCGATTCTTTGAGTGTATTAAATGCCGAATACGCATTATCATATGCACTGGAAAGCGGCACGACACGAATAAAAAAATTAAAACTGGTCGGCAAATACAACAACGGTAATTTTGAAACGACGCGTCCAATGACAATATCAATGCGTCATGTCGAAGGTGTTGGTGCAATATTCATAAACAACAAAATAACAACTGGAACATTTGATTTTGTCCTGCGTGGCACCGCACCAAAACCCGCAAATATATCATTGGACATAAACGAAACCGGAAAACGCACATATTCAATCACAGAATTGATAAACAACATGGATATAGGATTTATGCGTGCATTTATAAAAACCCACGATAAATTTTAATAAAAAAACACCCCACAATTTGTGGGGATTTTTTTTACAATTGATGAAAATATTGACTTTTCATATATGCATTACGTTTTGTTTTAACATCTTGCAAATATGCATTCAGCCATTTCAAACCTTTGCCACATCTTGTCCCCTCACATTCACTATTAATAAAATACCACATTTTAAAATCATAACGCCCATTCATCACCAGCAAATCAAAAACCCATGGTCGTATTTTAAATACAACACCGGTCTTAAAGCTGGCTAAATCAGGTCTACCATCATTTGACATATTCAAAAACCTGTTCTGGGTATATGGTTCTTCTTCATTGAAAATATTTTGTATCATATCAAAAGCTTTTGCTTCGACATTTGATTTTTCTTCATTTGATTTTTTTGGGACCCCATACATAGTCACACAATCTTCAAATTGAATTAGTTTTGGATTAAGAAAATTTGTTTCATTTTGTAATCCCCACCAATTTGCCTGGGTCATTCGTCTTTTATCAAAAACCTTGCTATAATTTTTTCCTGGTTCATAACAAATAAATGCATCATCTATTGAATAGATTTCTTTACCAATCAAATCATTAAAATCGGCATATATTTCCAATGGTCGTAATTCAGCATAAGATTTCTTTTTCCCATTAACATCCGTATAAAACATTTGTCTTGCTGCCACAATATTATTAACATTTCGACCACCAAACACATAATAATCTTTTGTATCTTTAAATCTTGGCACATAAATATGTTCTTGTTTATTTGCTTGTTTCTTTGCCATTACCTACTCCTTTATATTAATTAAAGAAAGGGGCGTCATAAAACCCTGCCCCTCTCCATTTTTTTAAAGTTTTTACATTTTCTTGCGGATTTGAATATGCACATCACGCAGTTGTTGTTCGGTGACCTCGTTTGGTGACCCCATCAACAAATCTTGTCCGCGTTGATTTGCAGGGAACGCAACGATTTCGCGCAAACTGTCGCCGATACCCAATATTTCAGAAACAACGCGTTCAATACCAAACGCACAACCACCATGTGGTGGCGCACCATATTGGAACGAAGTATATAATCCAGAAAAGTTTTTCTCGACAGCCTCGATTGGATATCCGGCAATTTCGAAACACTTTTTCATAATTTCCGGATTATAGTTGCGCAATCCCCCACTGCAAATTTCAATACCGTTTAACACCATATCGAATTGTGCGGCCTTGATAGAAAATGGGTCGCGTGTTGATAAATCTTCGATTGAATCAATAATAGGATATGAAAACGGATTATGCGTAAATGCCGGCGCCCCACCGCGTTCAGGGTCCGGTTCAAAGAACGGGAAATTATCGACCCAGCAAAATGCGAAATCGCGTTCGCGCACCAAACCCAAATCTGCACCTAATTTATTACGCAATTTACCCGCCGCCTTTGCCGCATTATCGACCATATCACAAATAAAGAACAAAGATGAGTTATCACCTGCAATCTCTTTTAATTTTGCAATACGCGCCGCATCTAATTTTTTCGCGACTGGTCCTTTTGGTTCATCGGCAAACACGATATAAGCCAATCCGCCCAATCCTAACTCTTTGACGGCATATTCGCCCAATTTATCAAACCAAGAACGCGGACGGTCTGCAGATGCCGGTGCCGGCACAGCGCGCACAACAGCGCCATTTTCAATCGCGTTTGCAAAGATTCCAAATTCAGACCCGCGGAAAATTTTCGTCACATCACTAATTAAAATAGGATTACGCAAATCAGGTTTATCACAACCGTATTTCAACATTGCATCATCATAAGAAATATGTGGAATATCCGGATAAACATTTGCGTCCGGCGCAAAAGTTTTTACCATTTCTGGCATAATAATCTCGCCGATGGCTTGAATATCGCCAACATCAACAAAAGACATTTCCATATCTAATTGATAAAATTCCAATAATCTATCTGCACGCAAATCTTCGTCGCGGAAACAAGGCGCAATTTGGAAATAACGGTCAAACCCAGATACCTGCAACAATTGTTTAAACATTTGTGGTGCCTGGGGCAACGCATAAAATTTACCATGATGTAATCTGGACGGCACCAAGAAACTGCGCGCGCCTTCGGGCGAATCCGCGGTCAATAATGGTGTTTGAAATTCGGAAAAACCCAAATCCCACATTTTATCCCTTAACCATTTCATCATTTTATTGCGCATTAAAATATTGTAATGCAATTTTTCGCGACGCAAATCCAAGAAACGATATTTATAACGCAATTCTTCACTTGTGTCTTCATCGCCAAAAACTTGGAAAGGCAACACTTCGGCATTTGTTAAAACATTAACTTTATCAGCCTTGATTTCAATATGTCCTGTGGGAATTTTTTCATTTATTGCGTCCATATCACGCGCAACAACGGTCCCTGTAATTTGGACAACAGATTCAGGGCGAATTTTTTCTAATCTTTCGTCCCCACCATCAAACACACATTGTGTAATACCGTAATTATCGCGCAAATCCACAAACAACAACGATCCATGATCGCGTTTGCGATGCACCCACCCAGCCAAAGTGACTGTTTCACCCACATTGGCAATATTTAATTCGCCACAAGTATGTGTTCTGTATTTAGATTTCAAAGATAACATTTTGGTCCCTTTTTTGCTTGTCCCACGAAGCCTTGTGCAAAGTGGGATTTTTGGGTACCAATAAAAACTAAACGGATTTTTTTGGCACCCGATTTTTTTTAGTTAAATTTCGGGGCGCGATTTTAACGCGCGGTGCCACCCGAATTTATCACTTTACCTTGGGCTTTGGAACCTCTGTGGTTGTCAGTCACTTCACCGGCGCCGCACCCATAAAACATACAAATATGATATAATCAAAAAATACAGTTTGCAAGATTTTTTAACCAAAAACTTGCATTTATAAATAAAAGAGTCTAATATACCACATGTACAAGTGGGTTGCTTGTACTGGGGTCCTAGCCCTATTTACACGCGTCACAGATGACGAAAAAATCTCCAACTTTGGTTGGAGTGTGCGAATAAGTATTTATACAAATAAGCACGCAATTCGTGTAAATTGCTAGGAACTCCAACCACCTTTTATTTTTTGGTGGTTTTTTTGTTTTTATAAAAATAATGGAGATTTCAATGCGTCGCCCAATAAAAAAAGTTTGTTATCACGATTCTGTATCAGCCCCCGAAAATAAAAAACCACTAAAAATAATGCATAAAAAATTAGACGAATTTCGATGCAAACTTCCACCCTCTGTCGCGCACGATTTTGATAAAATATATGATGATATTATCACAGAATATTTAAAATCATATCCATTTCAACTCCGCAATATGAACGATGATTTTGCATTGCAACTGAATACAATTATTTCAATCGTATCTATAAACAAAATTAACGCGAACATATCGCAAAAAACAAAAAACAATTTGGAACTTATAAATCAAGAATCCATTAAACCAATCCGTAATTTAATATTAAATCAACATAAATAATTTTATCATTATCTGTTATGTTGAACTTTTTTCAACACACCGCGATTAACCAAGTATGCGCGTTGTTGCGCGCGTGTTGCATTCTCGAATTTACTGTGTTTGCCCAAACTGCCACCACGTGATTCAACGCGTTGCTGGGCCATTTTTTTAACACCTGCCCCGCGTTCGCCAGCATTTAAAACAACTTGAATCAATTCAGCATTTTGTGCATCTGTTAATTTTTGATTACCATTCACAGCCAAATTCAACACATCAATATTAAAACCATATTCACGATACATGAAATACGCATACGCAACGCGTTCTGCCATCACAGAATCATTTACAACAACATTTCCAGATTTAATTTGATTTTCCAATTTACGCAAAACATCTTCTTTTTTATTTTGACCTGCGATAATATCCAGCGCAGAATTATAATAATTCACCAAAGCCGTCGCATACGCTGTATCAATTGCGACTGTCGCCGCTTCTTGTTTTTGCGCCACAGGTTTTGCTTTTACTTCTTTTTTTACCTGTTTATCATTTTGATATTGTTTTCCTGAATCAACACCAATTTTTAATAAACCTGCCAACAAAGCACCTGCGGCAACCACAGAAACCAAGCCGGTCCAAAAATGTTTTTTGGCGCGTTTTGGTTCTTGCGATGATTTTTGTTGTTTTTTCAAACTGTTCCAATGTTCGCGCGAAGTTTTTTCTGCATCACGAATAATTTCACGATTGCGTTTTTTTTCATCGCGCCCTGCTTTGATTTCTGTGTGTTTTTCGTTAATTGTTTTAATCCCAAATTGAACAACATCTTGAAATTCACCAACAACACCAGATACCGTTTTTTGCAACACAGACATCGCTTGTTCAAAATTTGCCCTGCGTGCATCGCGTTTTTCTGCGCGTGCATTTTTATCTGTTTCTTGTCTTGCCTGTTTTAAATCTTTTTTTTCTTCTTTGCGTTTCAATTCAATCGCTTTTTCACGCGCAGATTTTTTTTCATCATGCCAAGAATTAAATTTATCTTTTAATTTACTAAACCAAGATTTCTTTGGTTCGACATTTTCTTTAACAGCATGATTGTTATTATTGCGCAACCAATCATCTAATATATCAATAGCCTGTGTTTTTTCGTTATCTGCCACATGAACAGTTTGCAATAATGTCAATGCCGCATTTGCATATTCATACGTCAAATTTACGGTTTTATTAACAATTGCATGTGACAATTCTAAAACTTCATCACGCATATTATCCAAATGTTTTATCGCACGTGTATTTGTTGGATTTTTTTTAATTTTGGCACGCGCCGCCAGATATTTCTTCTGTCTTTGTTTCAATTCCCCGGGACTCATTTCTGTCACATTTTTAGTATTTTTAAAAAAACCATTGCGATTATATGCCCCAACATAAGCAAGCACATCAAAAGACGCATATTTTTGTAATTCGCTTAATAAACGATTGCGACGCATTTGTTCAAAACTATCAATTAACAGAGCAAAACATTGAATATCTGCGTCTGTCATTTTTTCAGGATTTTTTTCCAAAACATGACGCATAACATCAAAATATCTTTCTGCACGATTTGCACAGATTGTTTGTGTCTTGTGGGCACTGCGCGACTTATAATTACCCGCCAAGCGCGAATGAGCACGTTTATAATCTTTAACCAAATCAAAAATATCATTTTGCTCTTTAACAGACAGCATATTAAAACCCCTATTCTTAAATTGACTTATAAAATATACACTAAAAAACATAATTGTCAATAACAAATTACTCTATAAAACAAAAAACGACCATTCTTGGTCGTTAATCTTGGTAGCGGAGGAGGGACTCGGACCCCCGACACGCGGATTATGATTCCGCTGCTCTAACCAGCTGAGCTACTCCGCCAATGTTGTGCATTATAGATGCAAAAAAATAAAAATCCAGTAAAAAATAGTTTTTGTGTTGATTTTTGCTAACCGACGGCTATAATAGCCCTTGTCGCCCTAATAGTCTAGTGGTAAAACACGTCCTTGGTAAGGACGAGTCGCAAGTCCGATTCTTGCTTAGGGCACCACGAAATTTTGTTAGCCCGCACAAAAAAGTGCGGGCTTAAAAAATTTCAGTGTCGCGCCGTAGCCAATGCTTTCAACGAACAATATATATAATTTAAAATTAATTCTTTCAATGAAATTAAGAACTAGCGTAGGCGGACAGCCTGTCTCGGCGTAGCGAAGCGAAGACGGATGTCTCGCCATATCAATTTACACCCCCAAATCTTTCAAAACCCGTTTTACCGCGATATCCCTGATTGTTTTCAATTCCATAATTACTAATTTATCTTTTGTTTCACTCATTTTATTGGACGCTAAATCTGCCAAAATCATCAACATATCATTGTTCAACCATGAACTTTTACGTTCAACAGCGGCCCTAAACCCAATAGCCATATGTTCAAAAACATCCGACCGCAAATTATCAAAAATTTCCAACACAGAATCCGGCAATTTTTTTCGAAATTTATTCCACATAGCATCTAAAAAACGCAGTCCATCACCACTCAAACCAACCATATCCACCACCTTTGATAAAAAAACACCACCAAAGATAATGGTGGTTGGAGTTCCTAACAATAGATAGATATTGTGCGATTTATTTGTAAAACTTATTCACCGCACTCCAACCAATGTTGGAGTTTTTTATGCCACTCATGGCATCTATCTAAAGGTTAGGCACCCACGCAAACAACACGCTTACGCATAACTATAATATTCTATCAAAACCTAAAAATCAAGTGGCATCAATTCTGTTTTTTATTCCATTTGTTTTTAATCTTAAAATATGGTAAAATCAACTTTATGAAATCCAAACTTTTATTTTTATTACCAATACTGATGCCAACAATGGCAATGGCTGAATCTGTATTTTTACCTGACAACAATCCATTTATGGGAACATATCAAAATCAAATGTTTTACGGCATTGGCCAAGGTTTTGATACTGGTATTTTATTACCACCACCGGTAAAGCCTGTTCCGTTTTATATTGGCACAATCACATATTCACAACCGACATCTTTTTTTCGTATTCCTGCGCGCAGAAATTTAAATATATCTATGACACTTGGGTTAGATGAAAAAAACGGTTGGAAATGGCAAGATTACACAATTCCAATTGGATATGTCACCGAAGATATCGCCCTGTTCCGCTATAAACGAATTTATATGGGAACCGGTGCCGGCGTTGGATTACAGGCCAAAGAAAACGCGCGTTTGGGCGCAAAATTGGTTTTCCAATTCAAAGTTATGTTTGGTTATAACATCAACAAAGAATGGGCAACGGAATTATTTATTCAACATTTCTCAAATGCAAACACCGCCGAAGAAAATAATTCTTACGCATTTTATGGATTGGGTATAACACATAATTTTTAATAATTACCAATCTATTGGCGATTGACCCGTTTTTATTAAATAATCATTTGCCTGACTGAAATGCTTACAACCAAAAAATCCGCGATATGCCGACAAAGGCGATGGATGGACAGTTTTTAAAACTAAATTTTTTGATACATCAACCAATGATGCTTTCTTTTGTGCATAACTGCCCCACAACATATAAACA
>Ga0310697_10000566_pt1 | contig 48339 bp, 34 predicted proteins | sample 172DNAGHGlowgp2_FD_203883 | JGI IMG/M metagenome (GOLD analysis project Ga0310697, IMG submission 203883) | Sheep rumen microbial communities from Palmerston North, Manawatu-Wanganui, New Zealand - 1728 DNA GHGlow gp2 (v2) (version 2) | ecosystem: Host-associated > Mammals > Digestive system >...
AAGGCTGCCATGAACGACCTCACCGCTGCCATGAAGCAGGTCGAGGAGGGTGCTGCCCTGCTCAAGACCTTCGAACAGGCTACCATCGATGCCCTCAACTTCCTCGACGAAGTTGATTTCGCTTCCTCCGACAACGACTATCTCACGCTGGCCAACAAGATGGAGGAAAACTACTTCTTCGCCAGCAACGAAGAGCTGCAGAAGGTCATCGACAGCTTCCCTGTCGCTCAGGCTAAGTTCTGCCTCAACCGCACCGACTTCAACGACGCTGCACTCGACAATCCCATCGACATCTCCGGTGTGATCCTCAACAACAGCTTCAACAGCAATGCCAACAATTGGACCATCTACGGCACCGACGAGAACGGCCGCATCGGTCAGAACCAGGGTCGCCAAGGCGCCAGCTACACCAATGAAGAGGACGGCATCGCCATCGAATCCTTCGTCGAGGCTTGGCGTCCCAACGGCGCCGTGCTCAGCGACGGTTCCATCTACCAGCGCCTCGTCGTCACCCTGCCGAAGGGCTACTATCGCCTCTCCTGCGACGGCTATGCCACCAACCAGGCTGCTATTCCCGACGAGGGCATCCAGGGTATCGGTCTCTATGCCAAGAACGGCAGCGAGTGGAACTGGACACCCATGGGCATCAGCGAGACAGTCGGCAAGCCCCAGACATGGGAACGCGACTTCTACGCCGACGGCACGAGCCAGACGGAGGTCGGTATCTACGTGAGCGCTACCAATGCTTCGTGGGTAGCCGCCGACAACTTCACCCTCTTCTTCCTCGGACAGGACGCTCCCGATGCCATCGAGAGCGTCAACGCTCAGGCTACGGGTGATGCCAAGATCTTCAACCTCGCCGGCCAGCGCGTCAGCAAGGCTCAGCGCGGCATCTACATTGTCAACGGCAAGAAAGTGGTGGTGAAGTAAATTCGCACCAAGCATACTGGAAAAGAAGAAGGCGCCTTACTTGGGCGCCTTCATCTTTTTCACCTGTTCGATAATCGTCGTGTCCTCGTGGACGGTAGCCTTGAGCGTGTCGGGGTGTATGGCCACCATGGTTCTCGACAGCCGGTGCCGTGCCTGATAGATGCTGTCCTCCTGCCAGTAGGGCGGTTGGTTGTCCTCGTCGGTCGAGAAGCCGAGGTTCAGCACCGGTTTCTCGCGCGGCGGTTCGTAAACGAAGGGAACCTTGCCAGGCACGAAGGGTGTGATCTCAACGGGTCGCCAGCCGTACTGGATGATGTCCAGCTGCCGCGCCGCCGCCCGCGAGAGGTCGATGGAGAACTTGCGCGAGTAGGGACCGCGGTCCGTCACCTGCACGACAACCTCCTTGCCGTTGGTCAGGTTGCGCACCCGCAGCCACGTGCCTAAGGGATATTTCAGATGGGCGCACGTCATGCTGTCGCGATGGTATTTCTCGCCGTTGCTCATCGTGCGGCCATGGAAATAATCGGCATAGAAGGAAGCATTGCCTCGTTGCGGCTTCAGTTGCTGTGCAACGACATGCAAAGGAATGCACGCACACAGGCATAAGAGGAGCTTAAAAGGCTTCATGAGATGCATTATTAGGGGTTTTCGGGGCGCAAGGTAGTCATTTTATGCCGTCTGACCAACAATTTTCACTTTTTTATGCCTTTCATTGAACGAAAATGCCTAACTTTGCACGCTCATTTAGTCATTTTAAGCACAAAACACCCATTTTTTATATCCTACATGGAAACAATCATCAAGCAAGACAGCACCACTCAGGAGAACGACAATATGTTGTCGTTGCGCGACATCATTGACATCTTTATCTACAGATGGAAATGGTTCGTCCTTTCTGTCATCCTCTGCCTCGGCATCGGTTACCTCTACCTCATGACCAAGCCCAACATCTACCAGCGTTCGGCCGTCATGCTGGTGAAGGACGACTCGGGGTCCAACGGAGGATCATCGCGCAGCAATCGCGGCGGCACCGACGCCCTCATGCAGCTCAACGGCGTCATGATGGGGTCGAGCGTCAAGAACGAGGTCTATATCCTGCAGAGCCATCAGCTCATGAAGGAGGTCGTGCGCGAGCTGAAACTGGATGTCAACTACATCTATCGCCACCGCCTGCAGACCGTGCGTCTCTACGATGTCAAGCCTTTCACCGCACAGTTCGACTCCGCCGAGACCAAGCATCCTTTCAGCTTCAAGGTCACCGTTAGCGGCGACAAGGGTCACATCACCGATCTCGTGACACAAAACGGCGAAACAGGCTTCGACCAGTACGTCAAGTTCGGACAGAAGGTAAAGACGCCCGTCGGAAACATCACGCTCATGCCCGAGAAGCGCTACCTCAAGCAGTTCGACGGCGAGGAAATCACCATCGTGCGCACCACCGTCGAAGCCGCAGCAAACAGCTACGGAGGTCCCCTCAACGCCAGCGAGATGGACAAGATGAGCACGCTCGTCGCCATCACCTACACCGACCACAACATACGGCGCGCCGAGGACATCCTCAATGCCGTGCTCGAAGCTTACAAGCGCAGCATCATCATCGACAAGAACCGCATCGCGGAGTCAACGGCAGCCTTCATCACCGAGCGCATCAACATCATCTCGAAGGACTTGAGCAAGGTCGAGGGCGAGATAGCAAGCTTCAAGCAGGCCAACCGCATCGTCGATGTCAAGGGCGACGCCAACCAGTACCTCCAGCAGTCGAGCGCCGCACGCCAGCGCACCATACAGCTCGAGTCGCAGGTCAGCGTCGTGCAGTATCTCCTCGACGACCTGCGTTCCAACACGGGCACCAACAAGCTTATCCCGTCGCTCGGCGGTCTCACCGATGCGGGCATCCAGACGCAGATCTCGAAGTACAACGATGCCATGCTGCTCCGCAACCGTCTGGTTGAGAGTGCCGGCGATAACAATACGCAGATCCAGCAACGCGATCAGGACCTGATGCAGATGCGCGCCACCATCATCGCCTCGACGCAAGCTTACCTCGCCTCGCTGAACCTGCAGCTACAGCGTGCACGTCAGGAGGAGTCCGGACTGAGCTCCAACATCGCTGCCGTGCCGCAGAAGGAGAAGGAAATCATAGACATCACACGTCAGCAGAGTATTAAGGAAACGCTCTACACCTACCTCCTCAACAAACGTGAAGAGACGGCCCTGCAGCTGGCCATCACCGAGGCGAACATACGCATCATCGAGACGCCTTTCGGCTCCAATGCCCCCATCTCGCCGCGTAAGAAGATCATCATGCTCATCGCCTTGCTCATCGGCATCGCACTGCCCTTCGCCTTCTTCTACCTCCTCAACCTGCTGAACATGAACGTGCGGGGTCGCAAGGACATCGAGGAGAACACCACCATTCCCGTCCTCGGCGAAGTGCCTCACCGCAAGGAAGGCATCAAGGATTCAGAGATTGTCGTGGGCGACCAGAAGACCGACCCCATCAACGAAGCCTTCCGTATGCTGCGCTTCAGCCTCAGCTTCATCAAGAAGGATGCGCGCGTCATCATGTTCACTTCCACCATGCCGGGCGAGGGCAAGACGTTCATTTCGCGTAACTTCGCCGTCACACTCGGCATGACAGGCAAGAAGGTCGTGCTCGTGGACACCGATATCCGTAAGCGTACGCAAAGTAAGCTCGCCGGTAATATCCACAAGGAAGGTCTCACCTCCTACCTGCGCGGCTCCACCGACGACATCGAGCGTCTGGTCGTTAAGGAATGCCCGCAGTACAACGTCGATATGATGCCCGCCGGCATCGTGCCTCCCAACCCCACGGAGCTCCTCATGAGCGACCGCCTCGAACAGCTCGTCGAAGAACTCAAGAAGCGCTACGACTATGTCATCATCGATAATGTGCCGGCGCAAGTCGTGGCCGACGCAGGTATCGTCAACCGCGTGGCCGAAGTGACCATCTACGTGGTTCGCGAAGGCAAGATCGACCGTCGCTACCTGCCCGAGCTCGAACGCCTCTACCGCGAGAAGAAGTTCAACCACCTCTGCATCATCATTAATGATGCCAAGGCCGCACAGAAACAGTACGGCCGTTACGGCTACGGATATGGCTACGGTTATGGCTACGGCTACGGTTACGGCCTCTCGGAAAAGGAGAAACGAGAAGAGAAGAAGAAATAACTTTAGGTTATAAGGTTATAAGGTTCTTAGGTTATAAGGTTATAGCTCGCGATATTTGAGTCATTTCATAGGTTCACCCCCGTCCCCTCTCATTGGCAGAAGGAACGGGGGTGATGTTTTCATGCACATGCCCAATGGCACGTGCCTTTGACCTTAGCCTGCTATAAGGCTTCGAGCATCCGCTTGATGACCACTTGCGCTGAAATCTCGCGGTTGGCCGCTTCAGGGATGACGAGGCTGCGGGGCGACTCGATGACATCGTCCGTCACAATCATATTGCGGCGAACGGGCAGGCAGTGCATGAAATGGGCATCGTTGGTCACGGCCATCTGACGGGCGCTGACGCACCAGTCCATCATTGTGTGGTAGTCATGCAGCACCTTGCCGTAGTCTGCGGGACGTGTGACGCCCGGACAGCTCCAGTTCTTGGCATAGATGAAGTCAGCCCCTTCGAAAGCTTTCATCTGGTCGTATTCCACCCGGGCTCCCTGCACGAACTGGGGGTCAAGCTCATAGCCTTCGGGATGGGTGATGACGAAGTCGATGCCAAGTCCCTGTTGTGAAGCGGCCAGCATCCATTCGGCAAAAGAGTTGGGGACCGCCTGCGGTAGAGCGCGGGGATGAGGAGCCCAAGTCATGACAACCTTAAGCAGATCCCTAGGGGGCTGTTCTTTGATGGTGATGAGGTCTGCAAACGCTTGCAGTGGATGTACTGTGGCACTCTCCATGAAGAAGACGGGACGGCCAGAGTAGCGGATGAACTGGTTCAGGATCTTCTCCTCATAGTCATCCTCGCGGCTCTCGAAGCGGGCGAAGCTGCGCACGCCGATGATGTCGCAGTATGATGCCATCACGGGAATCGCCTCAAGCAGATGTTCGCTCTTGTCGCCGTCCATGATGACGCCGCGCTCCGTCTCGAGTTTCCACGCGCCTTGGTTCACGTCGAGTACGATGACGTTCATGCCGAGGTTCATCGCCGCCTTCTGCGTCGAGAGGCGTGTGCGGAGGGAGTTATTAAAGAAGATGAGCAACGCCGTTTTGTTCTTGCCAAGGTGCTGCCACTGATAGCGGTCGCGCTTCACTTCTTGTGCTTCGGCGAGAGCGGTGCGCAAGTCGCCGATGTCTGTTACGTGTTGGAAGATTCTCATTTATAATTTACAATTTGACAATTTACAATTTGACAATTCTAGTGAAAAGTAAAAGAATGAAAAGTGAATCATTCGAGTATCCTGTGACTATTGACGGTGTGCGAGTGTTAAGTGTAACTATTATTTCTCATTTTTCACTCTTTCATTTTTCATTTTCTAGTTTGTCCCTCCCCCTTAATCAACCACTTATACGTCGTGATCTCTTCGAGCGCCATGGGACCGCGGGCGTGTAGCTTCTGGGTCGAGATGCCGATCTCGGCGCCTAATCCGAACTGTCCGCCGTCGGTGAAGCTGGTGGGGGCATTGTGATAGACACAGGCGGCATCTACCTCAGCCAGGAAGCGGCGTGCGGCCTCGGAATCCTCGGTCACGATGCTCTCGCTGTGACCGGAGCCGTAGCGGGCAATGTGATCAAGGGCTTCATCTATACTGTCAACGACCTTCACGGCCATTCGAAGCGAGAGGAACTCGGTGCCGAAGGACTCTTCCCCTGCCCTTCCTGTTAGGGAGGGAGCAATTGCTTGAAGCGTTGAGTAGGCTTCTTTGTCTGCCTCTATGAAAACGTTTTTATCAAACAAGGGTTGGCAGAGGGCAGGCAGATCGTTGAGGCGGTCGCGATGAATGATGAGGCAGTCGAGCGCATTGCAGACGCTGACGCGGCGCGTCTTGGCGTTCACGACGATGGGGATGGCCTTCGCCAGGTCGGCAGCACGGTCGATGTAGCAGTGCACGACGCCGGCACCCGTCTCGATGACTGGCACGCGGGCATTCTCGCGGACATAGTCAATCAGACGGCTGCTGCCGCGCGGAATGATAAGATCCACCAGACCGTGAGCCGTGAGCAGACGGTCGGTGTCCTCGTGGCTGGTGAGCAGCAGAGCAGCCTCAGCGGCCAAGCCATGACGCTTCAACACTTCGTGGATAAGGGCGACGATGGCCGTACAACTGTACTTGGCATCGCTGCCGCCTTTGAGAATGCAGGCGCTGCCGGCCTTCAGACACAAAGCGAAGCAGTCGAAGCACACGTTGGGACGAGCTTCGAAGATAATGCCTATGACCCCAAAGGGAACGCTCACACGGGTGAGTTCGAGACCGTTGGGCAGCACGCTGTGCTTCAGCACACGGCCCAGGGGCGAAGGCAAAGCGGCAACCTTGCGCAGGTCGGCAGCGATGTCCCGCAGACGTGATTCGGTCAGTTGCAGACGGTCGTAGCGCGGGTCGGAAGGCTCCATGCGCGATAAGTCCTGGGCATTAGCAGCCAGGAGCTCCGCCGTATGGCTTTCGGTCGCGTCCGCCAAGTCGAGCAGCACGGCATTGAGTTCGTCGGGTGAGCAGCAAGCCAGTTTGCGGCTGGCTAAGCGTACGGCATTGAAGTCGTTGTTCATTGCGGCTGGAAATTAGTGAATGGAACCTTTTCGGGATGCTGCATGAGGTCGATGAGGATGTTCTCGCGCTCGCCGTTGGCGATGATGACGCGGATGCCGGCAGCCTGCACCTTGCTGGCGGTGGTGTACTTAGAATGCATGCCACCGCGTCCGAAGGCGCTCTTCTCCGTACGGATATAGGTGGAGAGGTCGGTGCCGGGAGCCACGGTTCTTATGAGCTGCGATTGTGGGTCATCTGGATGACCGGTATAGATGCCGTCGATATTGGACAGGAGGATGAGCGTGTCGGCTTGCATCATCTGAGCGATGAGGCCGCTGAGCTCATCGTTGTCGGTGAACATCAGCTCCGTTACGCAGACCGTGTCGTTCTCGTTGACAATCGGCAGCACACCATTCTTCAGCATCACGCTCATGCAAGCCCTTTGGTTGTCGAACTGCTCGCCGGGCTCGAAGTTCTCCTTCATCGTCAGCACTTGTCCCACATGGATGTGGAACTCGCGGAAGAGGTCGTAGTAGAGCCCGATGAGCTTCACCTGGCCGAGAGCCGAGAACAGCTGACGTTGTTCCACGGAGTCTAACTCGTGGTCCACCTTAAGCTCGCGGCGCCCACAAGCTACGGCACCCGAAGATACGAGAATGACTTCGTAGCCCTGCTGCCGCAGCCAGGCGACCTGGTCCACGAGGGCTGACATTCGCGTCACGTCGAGCTTGCCGTCGGGACGAGTAAGGACGTTGGAGCCGATCTTGATGACGATTCTCATTTTTGAGGAATGGAAGCCATAAGGCCTTCGATGATACTGGTGGTGAAACCGTTGCGCTCCATGGCGTTGAGACCGCGAATGGTCAGACCGGCCGGCGTGGTGACCTTGTCGATTTCAGCTTCCGGGTGAGAGTGGTCAGTACTCAAGAGGCTGGCGGCTCCCTTCATCGTCTGTGCCACGATGCGTTGTGCATCAGCGGGCGTGAAGCCAAGGAGCACACCACCTTGGGTGTTTGCTCGAATGTAGCGGAGGGCATAGGCAATACCGCAGGAAGCCAGCACCAGACCGGCATTCATCAGGCGTTCCTCAACCAGCATCGCATCGCCAAGGTCCCTGAACACGGCCAGCAGCGCCTCGTCCTGTTCCTTCGTGGCGCCGTCCGAGCTGAGGAAGGTCATGCTCTGGCGGGCGGCGATGGCGGTGTTGGGAATGAGGTAGTAGAGGGCAGGGAAGGGGCGATGTCCATGCTGGGAGGGGTTTAGGGCCGTCCGTTCTCCTCGCTTGAATATTTCCTTCAAATCATTGAGCCCTACGCCGCCGACCATGGATGCCACGATCTGACGGTCGTAGTTGAGCCACGGCTTCAGCTGCTCGGCAGCTTCTTTCAGCTTCCAAGGTTTCATGGCCAGCACCACGACGTCGGCTCCTTCGATGCACTCGCGGTTGTCGGTGGTGGTACGGATGGCGGGGTCGAACGCCTTAATGCGTTCCAACTTCTCGGAATGGGTGTTACTGATACAGATGTCCTCTGTGCGGACTAACTTGCTTTGTGCGAGGCCGAAAGCCAAAGCACTGCCGATATTTCCGGCTCCGATGATGGCAAATTTCATTTCTTATTATCTTTATTGCGAATCTCTACTCTGCGGATCTTACCGCTAATGGTTTTGGGCAATTCATCGACGAACTCGATGATGCGGGGGTATTTGTAGGGGGCGGTGACACGCTTGACGTGCTGCTGCAGCTCCTTGATGAGCGCATCGCCAGCCTTGTCCTTCCACTCCTTGCCGAGCACGACGGTGGCTTTGACGACCATGCCTCGGATGTCATCGGGCACGCCCGTGATGGCACATTCGACGACGGCGGGATGCGTCATCAGCGCACTTTCCACCTCGAAGGGGCCGATGCGGTAGCCGCTGGACTTGATGACATCGTCGATGCGTCCTTCAAACCAGTAGTAGCCGTCCTCGTCGCGCCATGCCATATCGCCGGTGAAGTAGTAGCCGTCGTGCCAGGCCTGGCGCGTCAGCTCCGGGTCGCGGTAGTACTCCTTGAAGAGGCCGAGGGGCAATCCGCCCTTCGTGCCCTTGGGAGGACATGGTAGCGATGAGTCGGGCATGGGTGCCTTGATGGCTATCTCGCCCTTCTCACCATCCTCGCAAGGCGTACCGTCGGCGCGTAGCAGCTCTACCTGATACTGCCCGTTGGGTTTACCCATCGAGCCGGGCTTCGGTTCCATCCAGGGCATCGTGCCGAGGGTCATGGTGGTCTCGGTCTGGCCGAAACCTTCCATCATGCGGATGCCCGTCTTCTCCAGAAACTTCTCATAAACGGCAGGGTTCAGTGCTTCGCCTGCCGTGCAGCAGTAGCGCAGGGCGGAGAGGTCGTAGCTCGAGAGGTCCTCGCGTATCATGAAACGATAGATGGTGGGCGGTGCGCAGAACGAGGTCACATGGTACTTCTCCATCTGACGCAGCAGACTGTCGGCATCGAATTTCTCGTGGTCGAAGACGAACACCGTTGCTCCGGCGAACCACTGCCCGTAGAACTTACCCCAGACGGCCTTGCCCCAGCCCGTGTCGGCTACGGTCAGGTGAACGGAGTCCTCGGCGAGGTTGTGCCAGAACACGCCTGTGGTCAAGTGACCCATGGCGTAGAGGAAGTCGTGAGCCACCATCTTCGGCTCGCCGCTCGTGCCCGAGGTGAAGTACATGATCATCGTGTCGGAGTTCTCATTCTTCACGGCAGGACGGACGAAAGCAGGCGCCGAGGCGATTTCGTCGTGCCAGAAATGGAGGTTGCCGGCGAACGAACCGCTGGGCACTTGATGCTGGCCTACGACGACGACGGTTTCCAGTGTCGGGCTTTCAGGGAGCGACTCGTTGATCTGTCCGATGACATAGGGGTCATCGACGCAGATGATGGCTTTGACGCTTGCACGTGTGTTGCGATAGACGATGTCGTGTTTGGTGAGCATGTGCGTCGCGGGGATGACCACAGCAGCCAGCTTATGCAGGGCCAGCATGGCAATCCACCATTCGTAGCGGCGCTTGAGGATAAGCATGACGGGGTCGCCCTTGCCGATGCCTAAGCGCTGCAGGTAGGCAGCTGCCTGGTCGCTCTCGGCTTTCAGCTGGCCGAAGGTGGCACGGTGTTCCACGCCCTCGTCGTTGGTCCATAGGAGTGCCAGCTTATCCGGCGCTTCCTCGGCCCAGGCGTCCATGACGTCGTAGGCGAAGTTGAAGTGCTCGGGAATGATAAATTCCAGATGCTCGTTGTAGTCCTCATAGGACGTGAATGATGTTTGTTTTAAAAAACGTTCTACCATAATAAGTGTTTGTGTCAGAAGATAACGGCGAAGAATTTGACATTTTGTCCGTTCAAGGCGCGCATTCCGTGGGGCTGAGTGGCGTCGAAATAGATGCTGTCGCCCTCTTCGAGCACCAGCGTCTTCGATCCGATGGTCAGCTCCAACGTTCCCTCGAGAACCATATTGAACTCCTGTCCCGGGTGCGAATTGCTCTCGCGCGGCGTGTCCTCGGGCTTAGGCTCCACGGTGACGATGAACGGATCGGCCTTGCGGCCGCGGAAGCCGCTGGCGAGGCTCTCGTAGTGGTAGGCCTTGCGACGCTCTACGCTTAGGCCCTGGCCCTTGCGGGTAAGGAAGTAGGTGCTCATGTGCGGTTCTTCGCCGAAGAGCAGCACGTTGAGCTCGACGCCATATTCCTTGGCGATCTTCTGCAGGTTGGCCACGGAGAGCTCGCCCTCGCCCGATTCCATCTGGAGGTAGTGCTCGAGCGTGATGCCGCAGAGGTCGGCCACTTCCTGAGGCTCGATGTCAAGTACGTCGCGCAAGCCGCGCAGGCGCTCGCCGATTTGTTTGAGTTGTTCGTCCATGATGCTTATAGTGATTATAGATTTTATAGAAGCTTTAGAAGCTATAGTGATTATAGATAGATGCTATAGCTATGATAGATAGATGCTATAGATATTATAGAGGTGATAGGATGGTTTTGGTGAATTTCTCGATGAATTCGTCGGATTCTGCCATGCTCAGGCAGAGCGGAGGCAACAGGCGCAGGACGTTGGTGCCGGCACAGCCGGTGAACACGTGCTCGTTGAAGAGCAGCCGCTGGCGTATTTCCTTGTAGGGGACGTTGAGCTCGATGCCGATCATCAGGCCGCGACCGCGGAGGTCGGTGATCCGGGGCTGGTTGTCGGCGCTGCATGCTACAGCTGTAGCGGACGAACCGCAACACGCTGAATGGAGGGAGGACAGCAGGTGGTCGCCAACGAGGCGGGCGTTCTCGACGAGACCCTCACCCTCGATGATGTCGAGCACGGCCAACGCTGCGGCGCAGGCCAGGTGGTTGCCGCCGAAGGTGGTGCCGAGCTGCCCATAGACTGCCTCGAACTGCGGCGCGATGAGCACGGCGCCCATGGGGAAACCGTTGGCGATGCCCTTGGCCACGGTGATGATGTCGGGCTTCACGTCTAACCACTGATGGGCGAAGAATTTACCCGAACGGCCGTAGCCGCATTGGATCTCGTCGCAGATGAGCACAGTGCCCGCCTCGTCGCAGGCAGCACGCAGGCCCTGCATGAATTCGGCTGTGGCCAGCTGGATGCCGCCGACGCCCTGTATGCACTCGATGATGCACGCTGCCACATCGCCCTTGGCGAGCTCCGCCTTCCAAGCCTCTAAATCGTTGAGGGGCAGGAAAGTGGTGTGTCCGTTGGCGTTGATGGGCGCGATGATCTTAGGGTTGTTGGTCACCTCCACGGCCAACGAGGTGCGACCGTGAAAAGCCTTCTGTGCCGACAGCACACGGGTGCGGCCCGTATGGAACGAGGCCAGCTTCAGCGCGTTCTCGTTGGCTTCGGCACCGCTGTTGATGAGGAACAGGCGGTAGTCCTCGTAGCCGCAGGCCTTGCCTAAGCGCTCGGCCAGTTGCTGCTGAAGCTTGTTGACGACGGAGTTGCTGTAGAATCCCAGCTGACTGACCTGACGGCTCACGGCCTCCACGTAGTGAGGATGGGCGTGGCCGACGCTGATGACGGCATGGCCGCCGTAGAGGTCGAGATATTGCGTACCGTTTTCGTCCCACACGCGGCAGCCTTGGCCGCGAACGATGTTGATGGGGAAGAGGGGATAAACGTCGAAGAGTGTCATGTCGTTAGATGATTTTTGGCGGTTTCATCGAGAAATCTGCGGTTTCATCGAGAAGTTTGAGGTTTCTCCGAGGCGATGGCCTCGAAAGGTTCGTCGCGTTAAAAGGCGCTGGGCTTAAGGTCGAGGCCGGCATGTTCGTTGAGACCGAACATGAGGTTCATGTTCTGCAGGGCCTGACCGCTGGCACCTTTGAGGAGGTTGTCGATGACGGAGGTGATGAGCAGTTTGTCGTCGAACTTCTCGACATGGACGAGCGCCTTGTTGGTATTGACAACTTGCTTGAGATCGATGTCGCGATCCACGTAATGGGTGAAGGCTGCTGATTCGTAGAACTGGCGGTACATCTTCACGATGTCGTCGCCGTTGAGGTCCGAGTCTAAGCGAACGACTTCGGTGCAGAAGATGCCGCGGGCAAAGTCGCCACGGTAGGGGATGAAATCCACGGCGGCATCGAAGCCGGGCTGCAGCTGAGCCAGCGACTGACGTATCTCAGGCACGTGCTGGTGGCGGAAGGGCTTGTAGATACTCATGTTGCCCATGCGCCACGAGAAATGGGTCGTGGCGCCGGGTTTTACACCTGCACCCGTTGAACCCGTGATGGCATTGACGGCGATGTCGTTGTGCAGCAGCCAGTTGGCCGCTAAGGGCAGCAAGCCCAACTGTATGGCTGTGGCGAAGCAGCCAGGGTTGGCAACGTGGCGAGCCTGGCGGATCTCCTCGCGGTTCAATTCGGGCAGACCGTAGATGAAATCGTGGTCGGGGGATGAAAGCCTGTAGTCCTGTGCCAGATCGATGATGCGTACGTTCTGCGGCACGGGATGTTCGGTCAGGAACTCAGCGCTCTTGCCGTGGCCCATGCATAGGAACAGCACGTCGATGCTCTTCAGCGCCAGGCGCGAGGTGAACTTCATGTCCGTCTCGCCCAGCAGACCTTCGTGGACGTCGGTCAGCAGGTTCTTGGCGTTGCTCGTGCTGTGGACGAAGGCAATCTCTGCGTCAGGGTGGTGCAGCAGCAGACGGATGAGCTCGCCCGCCGTGTAGCCTGCGCCACCGATGATACCTACTCTTATCATAAACTTACTCTTGTGGCATGATCAGCCATAGCACTAAATACACGATTCCACCGCAGAAAGCTGTTCCTACGGTGAGCACTACCCACACGAGGCGCAGCATCTCGGCATTCCACCCGAAGTAGTCGGCGATGCCTCCGCAGATGCCTGCAATCCATTTGTTGCTCCTTGAGCGAGTCAGTCTCTTCTCCATGATTATCTTTTCTCGTCCTTATGTATTCCGTAATATACGCGCAGCGGTGTCGAGAGCACTTTGATGAAGCCTTTAGCCTCGTCGGCCGTCCAGCCCGTTTGCGTCTCGCCGTACTCGCCGAGCTTGCTCTTGGTGAGGTCGTTCTCGGAATCTACGCCGACGGTCTCGAAGCCGTAGGGACGCAGCTTCAGGATGGCGGTGCCGGTGACGTTGCGCTGCGACGAGGTGAGGAAGGCCTCGATGTCGGGCATCACTGGCTCCAGGTACTGGCTCTCGTGGAGGAACATGCCGTACCAGTTGGCAACCTGGTCCTTCCAGTATTGCTGCCACTTCGACAGGGTTGATTTCTCCAGCAGGCGGTGGGCTTCGATGATGAGCTTAGGCGCCGCGGCCTCGAAACCTACGCGGCCCTTGATGCCGATGATGGTGTCGCCCACGTTGGCGTCGCGGCCTATGGCATAGCTGGCACCGATCTCTTCAATCTTCTGGATGGCCTTGATGCGGTCGTCGAACTTCTCGCCATTGACGCCAACGATCTCGCCCTTGTTGAACTCTATCTTCAACAGGCTTTCGGGTTCCTTAGCCGTCACGTGCTTGAGGTACGCCTCTTCGGGCAGACCCTGCGAAGCATCCAGCAGCTCGCCACCGCAAATGCTTGTGCCCCAGATGCCTACGTTGTACGAGTACTTCAGCTTGGCGAAGTCGGCTTCGAAGCCGTGGGCATTCAGGTAATCCACTTCCTCCTTGCGCGTGAGCTTCTTGTCGCGTGTCAGCGTGATGATCTCCACGCCGGGCGCCATCACTAAGAAGGTCATGTCGAAACGTATCTGGTCGTTGCCGGCACCCGTGGAGCCGTGGGCGATGGCGTCTGCGCCGATCTCGTTGGCATAACGGGCGATGGCCAGGGCCTGGAAGATACGTTCGCTCGACACCGATATGGGGTAGCAATTGTTGCGCAAGACGTTGCCGAAGACCATGTATTTCAACGACTTCTCGTAGTATTCCTGTGTCACGTCCAACGTCACATATTGCGTGGCGCCCAACTTGTATGCATTCTCTTCGTTGGTGCGTAGCTGTTCGGCGCTGAAACCGCCCGTATTGGCGCACGCTGCGTGCACTTCGTAACCTAATTCCTTAGCGAGATACATCACGGTGTAGCTCGTGTCCAAGCCGCCGCTGAAGGCGACAACAACTTTCTTCTTCATGTGATTATGTTTGTATTTTTAATGTTTCTTTTTCGTGTTAAAAGGCTCTGTTGAGAAGTCCTAAGGGTTTCGGCCGACAGCCCTAAGGGTTTTCGCAATAACCCTTAAGACATATTTGCTACACCCTTAAGGCTTTCCCGGTATCACGTTCAGTCGCGCAGTTCCTGGCTGTTCGTGATGCGCCCCTCGAGTCGGTTAATGCGGTCGAGCACGCTCTGTGGAATCTTGGCGGGCAAGTGTTCCTCGGGGTCGAAGAGCATGGCGGTGCAGATGCAGAATTTGCGGTTTCGCTCGCGCAACACATTGATATTCACGCATCCCTCGCAGCCTTTCCAGAACGCTTCGTCGTCGGTCAGGTCGTCGAACGTCACGGGCAGGTAGCCCAGCTGCGTGTTCATCTTCATCACCGCCTTACCGCTGGTGAGTGAGAAGATCTTGGCGTGCGGCCAGCGGATGCGGGCGAGCGAGAAGGTCACGTCCTTGATGCGTTTGGCGATGCCTAAGCCGCGGAAATCGGGATGAACGATCAATCCCGACGTGGTCACGTACTGCTTGTTGCCCCACGTCTCGATGTAGCTGAAGCCGGCAAAACGCATGTCGCTGCCCGGCTCCAGACCTGGAGCCAGCGCGATGACGGCCTTGGCCTCGCGCATCTTGTTGGCAACGTACTCATGCGTACGCTTGGCGATGCCGGTGCCGCGCACCTTGGCGGCGTCCTCGATGGTTTGCAGGATGGTATCGACGTAGCGCTCGTGCGTTTCGTCGGCGACGAGCACCTGAATGTCTTCGGGCTTAATTACTGTCTGTATCATAGTTGTTTAGTCAAGTGTCTGTGTTTCGGGTACGACTACCGAGAGGTGGTTGAGCACGGTCGGGCGGTCTGCGTCCTCGGCAAGCACGATGAGGATGGTGTCGTCGCCGGCGATGGTGCCTACGATCTCGGGGATGTCGGCGTTGTCGATGTCGTAGGCCACGTGCGGAGCATGGCCGGGAGGCGTGTGCACTACGGCCAGGTTCTGGCTGAATTTCACCGAGATGGCGCCGAGGCGGTTCATCTGCTGCACCGTCATGTGGGTGTCGCTGACACGCTGGTAGCGCGTTTGTTCGGGCAACATATAGACGAGCACGCCGCGTTCGTTGTGCCCTTTGACGATGCGCAACTGATGCAGGTCTCGCGATAGCGTGGCCTGAGTGCTCGGGAAACCGGCCTTCGCCAGCTCGCGCAGCAAATCGTCCTGGCGGCTGAGCTCCTGGCTGGTGATGATCATTTTGATGACTTCAAGTCGTGTGTCCTTGTCTTGCTTCATGACAACGTTACTTGTTTGAGGTCGCAAAGGTATGAATATTCTTTCAAATTGAAGCATATTTGAGCAAAAACTTGCATATTTTTCGCTGTTTATATGCATTTATCAAGAAATTGTTGCATATTTATTGACGCTAATCTATTCAAACGTGCGCAACGCTGCTTCCATTTCGCGCATGAGGTTGCGCTTGGGCGATTGCGGCGAATAGATGAATCCTTCGGTGCAGAGCACCAGCCCGTGGGCGGTGTCGATGCGTTCGAGAGCTACGAAAGCTCCGCCCAAGGCGCCGTTGTGCATCTCCCAGAGACCGTGAACTTCCAGCACATTCATATTAAATAAGGTTCGCGTGCGAGGCAACACCAGCGGCTGATGGCTCTCGGGATCGCGGGCCGTCTGCATCCATTGGTTGGGCTCGGAGCCGGGGATGTTGGTCTTCAAAGCGCTGTCGCGCTTAGCCACGTATTGCCCGATGCTGAGGGGTTGGCCGTTCCAGGGATAGCTGTAGAACACGAAGTTCTGGTCCTTGTCGAGGAGGTTGGTGCCGGTCCACAGGAAATCCTTTCCCTGTTTTGAAGCACGCAGTCCTATGGGCACGCAGATGGTGTGACCGCTGACTTCCTGCAGGGCTTCGAGTGTCGTTTTGCTGTACTTGCGGCGCAGCTGGGCTGCCTCCCATTCGAGCTCGGCTTCGACGAACAGATCCGTTAAACGTTGCCTGTTTGCACCGATGAAACCGGCCAAAATGTGCGCCGACGGTCCCTGAACCATCACCTCGATCTGCGGCAAGGCTATCTCGTTGCGGGCTACGCCCATCGAGGGTTGACGCAAGCTCTTGTCGATCTTGATGATAAGACGGTTGCGGAATGTGCGCCAGGGTGTGAGATTGGCATCCGTGAATGTGACGTTCACGCGGAACAGGGGTTCGTGCTGGGGCAATAAGGGTGTGGAGCCCTTGAATACCGCTTCCAGCGTGTCGCTCAGTTCACCTTCGTAGGCAGCTCGCGGGACAATCATCACCATCTCGAAGGGCAATCCCCTGGATGTGGGCTTGTGGCCCTGATGATTCGATGAGGTGTTTCCCTGACAACAAAGAAACATGATGGTTGCAACAATTGGCAACCACGCTGCGGGCTTGGGGAAGATGCTTTTGTGGCACATCATCGTGTTGGTCTTTAAAGCAAGAAAGGATCCCTTGTTGCGGGATCCTTCATGGGTGGTGTCACCAGGAATCGAACCGGGGACACAAGGATTTTCAGTCCTTTGCTCTACCAACTGAGCTATGACACCATCGCTCTTCTTTCGATTTGCGGGTGCAAAGGTACTGCTTTTTGCCGAATTGTGCAAGTTTTAGCAATAAAATCTTTCAAATATGATAAAAAAAAGACTTTTTCTTCGCTATGTCACAAAAACATTGTACCTTTGCACCCGCAAACGAGCAATACTCGGTATGCATTCGGAAAGTAGCGCAGTTGGTAGCGCACTACGTTCGGGACGTAGGGGTCGGGCGTTCGAGTCGCCTCTTTCCGACGCAAAGACGGCAAATGGAATCCATTTGCCGTCTTTGCGTGTTCACTTAATCGTTGGTTAGTCTAAGCGTTGCGGATGAATTCGATGAGTTCGTTCTTCTCCTCGTCTGTGAGCTGTTCGGACTTGATGAAGTACTTCATCATGTCGATGTACGATCCGTCGAAGAAATCATTCTTGGTTTCAGCGAGGGCTACTTTAGCATAATCTTTTCGCGACATCGTTGGAGTGAAGAAGATCTTGCCGTTCTTCTTCTTGCTCTTGACAAAACCTTTTGAGGTAAGAATCTTCAGGAAGGTGGCTACTGTAGTGTAAGCCGGTTTAGGTTCTTCATAAAACTGTAGGAGGTCGCCCGTGTAACCGCACTGGCCGGGTAAACTCCATAGACCGTGCATGACTTGAAATTCTGATTGCGTTAAAGTCTTTTTGTCTTTCATTGGTGAGCTTGTTTATCAAATGCTCAACAAAGGTACATTTAATTCCGACAAAAATGAAATATTTTAACGGGCATTTTGTTAATTAGTCCTATAGATTAACGTTTATTGACAAAATCATGGGGTAAATAAGGTGCTAAATATATAGATATTAGCAATTAAAAGACGGTGTTAGGTGTCACGATTATCTCACGATAGAGGTTTGCGGATTACGCAATCCCGACTGTTTGCTGAGGAATGCTTTGGCCGTGCCGAAGCGCAGATACATGTCGAGCCGGACGGGTGTGTGGTTCATGTCGTCGGTGATGTAGAACGTGATGACTTCCTTCTCCTTCTTCCCTCTGTCGTCGATGAACGAGAAGACGAGGCATCGATAGGTGACGCCCGTAGAATCCATCTTGAATTTCTTGCGGCCGCGGAAGACGAGCGTGCCCTCCTTGATCTTGCAGCCATCGGCCATGAAGAATTTCAGCCTTTGACCATCGCGGTAGCTGGAGGGGTCGAACGAGCGTGCACGCAGCAGCATGCTCACCATGTCGGTGATGCAATCGGTGCCGTAGTACTCGTTGTGTCGCTCCTTGCCCTCGTCGTTGATGTAGTGCTGGGTAACGTGTGTCTTTCCGCCGGGGTATGAGTAGCGCGCTTCGTCGATATAGAAACGCTTGCCCTCGAGGGCGCCTTTGCGGTAGTAGAGTGGTACGAGCTGTGGCGTAACGTAGCTCGACAGGGTGTCGCGCATCATGAAGAACTTGTCGGTGCGCTTGCTGCCGCGGGTGATGAGGCTGGCGTGGTAAGCAGGCTGCCCTTTATAGGTCGTCTCGCTGATCTCGAGGCTGGCGGTGCCGGCCTTGATCCAGATGAACTGCCAATTGAAATAGAGCTGATAATCAAGTCGTTCGCCGGCGTTGAAGGCTTTGTTCTCCAGTTGGCATTGCGCCATGGCGCTCGGTATGCCGAGTGAGATGACGGAGGCGATGAGAATGAGCAGTTTCTTCATAGGGCTAAAGGGTTTTTCAACACTTTGACAGCAGTGGTGCTTGAAAGTTTAATACAAATGCGCTAATTGCCCTGATTGCGCTTCTTGGTTTCGCGCTCCATGGCAGCTGTGCGCTCCTTGTTGCGCGCCTTGATGTCCTTGAGCTTGTCGGGCTTCTGTTTGGTGATCTTTGCGGGCTTCTGTTTCATGCCGGGGACGGCACGAGGGTCCCAGTCCTGCTGGTTCTCCCACTGTGCCTTGACAGGTATGGCTCTGTTGAAGTAGAAGACTTCCTCGGCAGGGATGCCATTGTCGTAGTCGCCGGTGGTCCACTCGCCGTCGCCGTTGCGATCGATAAAGCATCGGACGTAGTAATCGCTGGGCTTGAGGTAGAAGAACTCGGCAAAGCCGTTCTCTTTGACGGCTTCGGTGCGCACAGGCTTGTCGGACGTATTGAGCAATTGCACGACGACGTTGGTGTCCTTGCTCATGATCTTGATGAACAGTGTGCCGTACTCTTCCTCTTTGCGGGTACGGAAATCCTGTTTGATGGGCTTGTTGGTGCGGCCATAGACGCTTTTGACGGCAGCGCTGTCGATTTCCAGGGAGTAGGCTGATTCGAGCGCCCAGTCGGCATAGAGCCTGAACTGCCGTGGGTTACCCTCAACGGTTTCGAAGCGGAAGGGCGCGTCCTCGAAGAGCGAATCCACCTTGATCTTGAAGTGTACGGCCGAGGAATCGGGCGGTGTGACGGGCTCCGAGAAGGTGAAGACGGGGATCTGGTTGGGGTCGATGGTGCCACTTGGCTTGCATTCGACGGTCAGCTCCCGTTTCTCGCCTTCGAAGGGTGCGGGCGTATAGTTCTCGATCTTCTTGGCCTGTTTCTTCTGTTCCTTCTCCCATTCCTTTGCTTTCTCCTCAAGTGCTTTCAGCTGCATGGCGCGGCTGGTCTTGGGGACAATGTCTAAAGTATCTGTTTTCCAAACCAGTTGGTGCAGGGTGTCGGTGTCGAGATAAGAGAAAGCGATGGTCATCGTGTCGGCGAAGGCGACGGTGGTGTCGGTGATCCAGTACGTGACGGTATCTCCTTTAGCCGACGGCTCAACGATGAAAATGCTGTCATTGTCAAAGTTGAGGCCCTTGATGCGCGGCAAGGAATCGGAGGGAGCCGTGAAGAAGGCAGTGAACGACTCCGGCAGGTCGCGCTGCGTCTTCAGCAGGTGACGGTCCTGACCCTCCTCGAGGAACGATCGCAGCACGATGTCGTCGGGGTAGAAGTGGGTGTAGTGGACGGGCTGGATGCTGTCGTAGTGGGTGGAGTCGCGCCAGATGGTGTCTAAGCGGATGTCAGGCTTGCAGCTGGAGGTGAACAGGGTCGTATCGAAGGCTATGAGTTCGCTCTTCTGCGTGAACATGAAATTACCGTCGACGTCCTTCAGGGCAAAAGCACGATAGCGACGGTCGCGGGCTACGCCTTTGATGACGAAACGTCCGCTGCCGTTCGTGCGGCTGACGCGGTCGAAGTGGTGGGTGCGGAACAAACTGTCGGGCACGATGCCGTCCTCGTTCTCCTCAAAGAGGCCCACAAGTATGCCCTTGATGGGTTCCAAGTCAGACGCATTGAGCACATAACCAGACACTTCCATCGTGTCGATATGCTCGCCCGTGGAGAAGGAGAAGGTGTAGTTGCCCATCGGATTGCCTTCGTTGTTGTCCACGATGGCATCGGCGAAGTCGATGGTGTAGGTGGTGTTGGGTTGCAACGTGTCGAAGAGGTCGATGCGCACTTGCTTGCCTACGGCGCGGATGTTGGGCGCTTCGGTCTGGGGCGGCGACACGACAACCTTCTCGCTGGCGTTCTCGATCTTGATATATTCATTGAATTGGATGGCAATCTTCTGCTTGTTGGCATTAGTGGCCTGGTTGCCGGGCGTGCTGGCGATGACCCGTGGCGGCGTCTCGTCGTAGGGACCGCCGTCGGGCGAGCCGATGTTGGCACAGGCCATGGCAAACAGCATCAGGAGAAAGAAAAGAGGTAGTTTGCGCATCCTTATATATTATTGGTTGAGGGCTAACATTTGTTCGATGGTTACGCGGTCGTTACTCAGCCGCGGCACCTTGTGCTGCCCGCCTAATTTGCCATTTTGTTTCAGCCAGTCGTTGAAGAGACCCGGGCGTGCGATGGTGAGTTCGAGACGTTGCAACGTGATGTCCTTGAAGCGCTTGGCCTCGTAGTCGGAGTTGATGGCCTGCAACGCTTTGTCCAGTTCCTCCGCAAAACGTTCGGGGTCGGCAGGAGGACGTGAGAACTCGATCAGCCATTGGTGGCGGCATTTGCCTTCTTCGTTCATGAACACCGGTGCGGCCGTGTACTCCAACACCTCTGCCCCCGTGGCTGTGCAGGCTTGGACGAGACCTTTCTCAGCATTATCAACGATTAATTCCTCGCCGAAAGCATTGATAAAGAACTTCGTACGTCCTGTGATGACGAACTTGTAGGGCGATGTCGATGTGAAGCGAACGGTGTCGCCGATGAGGTAACGCCAAAGGCCGCTGGACGTGGAGATGACCATGGCGTAGTTCTTGCCGGGTTGCACTTCCCACAGGGGAATGGCGTGCGGCGAAGGGGTGTTGAGCTCGTCCATGGCGATGAATTCGAAGAACACACCATAGTCGATCATCAGCAGCAATGATGGGTCGTCAGGGTCGCTCTGGATGCCGAAGAAGCCTTCGCTGGCATTGTAGGTCTCCATGTAGGACATCTTGGCAGAAGGTATCAGGCGACGGTACTGCTCGCGGTAGGGAGTGAAGGCAACGCCGCCGTGGAAGAAGACCTCGAGATTAGGCCACACGTCGGTCAGATGCTCCTTGCCGGCGAGTTCCAGGACGCGGGTGAGCACCGACAGCATCCACGAAGGCACGCCGCTGATGTTTGTGACGTCGCGATGCAGGGCTTCACGGGCGATGCGGTCGCGCTTCACCTCGAAGTCCTGCAGCAGTGCCGTGCGTTTGCTGGGAACACGTAAGATGTTGACGAAAGGATTGATGTTCTCGATGAGAATGGCACTCAGGTCGCCGACCAACGAGTGCTTGAGATTGTAGTTGGGCGCATGAGAACCGCCGAGAATCAAGGCTCGTCCGTCGAGGATGCGGCTTTCGGGGTGGTTGCGAAGGTAAAGGGCTACGCTGTCCTTGCCACCGGCATAGTGTGTGTCCTTCAATGCTTGCGACGACACGGGGATGAACTTGCTCTTGTCGCTCGTAGTGCCGCTGGATTTGGCATACCACCTCACTCGTCCTGGCCAAAGCACATCGCTGCATCCATGTCGCATGCGGTCGATGTCGGCCTTCAGATCGTCGTAAGATGTTATAGGACAAGCGTTGGCAAACGCTTCATAACTATCGAGTTCCGGGAAATGATATCGCTTGCCCCATTCCGTTGCCTGAGCGGATGACACTAGACGACGAAGCACGCCACGCTGGAGCGCTTCAGCCTGCTGCGCATAAGCTTGAATAGCCTTGTTGCGATGCCCTAAGAAGGGACGGGATAGATTCGTTATGCTCATATTGGCGGCAAAGATACGGCAAAATGGGCAAGTGACAAAATCGAGCGGTTTAAATAATGTTATTCTTGCTCTTGAGGAGCCTGTGGGGGTAACGATGTAGGCTGTTCCTCCTGAGCTGTGCGCTGGGACTTGGCTTCGAAGATGGAGCGTACCAACTGCTTGTCGGTCTGCAGGGCTTTCAAGGTCGCCTTCGCTGCCATCTGGTGACTTTCCTTCTTGGAATATCCCTTACCGGTCTCGCCGTCAAGGCCTTCAAGGACGATACGTGTGATGAAGACGGGCGAGGAGTGAGGATCATGATGTTCTTGCACCACCTTGAACTCCACCTGGATGCGGTTCTTCTGCGCCCATTCTATGATCTTCGACTTGAAATTCACCTCCTTAGCTGCCATCGAATCCACGTCGATGAGCTGTCTGAGAATGCGGTTGCGCATGAAGAACATGCATGCGTCGTAGCCGCGATCTAAGTAGATGGCGCCGACCAGGGCTTCAAAGGCGTTGCCGCCCATGTAGCTGTTGTGGGCGTTGGAATGGCTGTTGCTGTGGATGAGTCGGTCGAGGCCGGTCTCGCGAGCCAGGCGGTTAAGCGTGTCGCGCTGTACAATCTTACTGCGGGTGTTGGTCAGGAAGCCTTCGCTGCGACCCTTGAAATGGTGATAAAGGATGTCGCTGACAATGGATTCCAGAATAGCATCGCCCAGATACTCAAGCCGTTCGTTGTGCTCGTCGGTGCTGCGCTTGCCGTGGAGCGCAGTCGATTTGTGCTGAAGCGCCAGCTTGTAGAAGTGGATGCGATGGGGGTAGAAGCCTAAGATGGTGTATAAAGACGCACAAAGCTCCCTGTCCTTGCGGAAGGGGAGCTTTAAGCGATCTATCAGATTAGATGAGATGAACACGGGATTAACCTTCGTATTTCTTGAAGATCACGCAGGCGTTGTGGCCGCCGAAGCCGAACGTGTTGCTCAAGGCGGCACGCACGGTGCGCTTCTGGGCTACGTTGAACGTGAAGTTCAGGTTGTAGTCAATCTCTTCGTCGCGGTCGTCGTCCTGGTGGTTGATGGTGGGCGGAACGATGTCGTTCTTCACGGCAAGGACGCTGGCCAAAGCCTCGACGGCACCGGCTGCACCGAGCAGATGGCCCGTCATGGACTTTGTCGAGGAGATGTTCAACTTGAAGGCGTGCTCGCCGAAGAGGTCCTTGATGGCCTTAGCCTCGGAGATGTCGCCGACGTGCGTCGAGGTGCCGTGAACATTGATGTAGTCGATGTCCTCAGGCTGCATGCCGGCATCCTTCAAGGCATTCTGCATCACTAGCTTGGCTCCAAGGCCCTCGGGATGGGAAGCAGTGATGTGGTAAGCGTCGGCACTCATGCCTTCGCCGACCATCTCAGCGTAGATCTTAGCACCACGTGCCTTAGCGTGCTCCAGCTCTTCGAGGATCAGACAGCCGGCTCCTTCGCCCATGACGAAACCATCGCGGCTGGCGCTGAAGGGGCGGCTGGCCGTCTCGGGCTCATCGTTGCGGGTGGACAGCGCCTTCATGGCGTTGAAACCGCCTACACCGCCTTCGGTGATGGCTGCCTCGGAACCGCCGGCGACGATGGCATCTGCCTTGCCCAAACGAATGAGGTTGAAGGCATTACCAAGAGCATGGGTGCTGGAAGCGCAAGCTGACGTGGTCACGTAGTTGGGGCCATGGAAGCCGTGCATGATGCTGATATGACCGGCGGCGATGTCGGCAATCATCTTGGGGATGAAGAAGGGACCGAACTTGGGACCGATCTCGGCACCCGTGCGTCCGTAGGCTTCAATCTCCTCCTGGAAAGTCTTGATGCCGCCGATGCCGACTCCATAGACGACACCCACGCGGTTCTTGTCCAAACCTTCTTGCTCCAAGCCGCTGTCGGCGATGGCCTGCTGGGCGGCAGCGATGGCATATTGGCAATAGAGATCCATCTTGCGGGCCTCCTTGCGGTCAATGCCATATTCCTCGGGGTTGAAGTTCTTCACCTCGCAGGCAAACTGCGTCTTGAACTTCTCGGTATTGAAATGGGTAATAGGTGCAGCACCACTCACGCCCGCCACCAGGTTCTTCCACGTCTCATCGACGGAGTTGCCTAAGGGCGTGATGGCACCGAGACCGGTTACCACAACTCTTTTTAATTCCATAAATAGCGATAAAAAAATAAACGAGCTAACGAGTTATCGAGTGGCAAGCCTGTTAAGGAAATACTTGTCAACTTGTTAACTCGTTAACTCGTCAACTTAGTTCTAATAGGGTTTATTGATGTGCTTCAATGTAAGCGATAGCATCACCGACGGTGGCAATCTTCTCAGCCTCGTCATCGGGAATAGTGATACCGAACTCCTTCTCGAACTCCATGATGAGCTCTACGGTATCCAGAGAATCTGCACCGAGGTCACCGGTGAAGCTCTTTTCTGCACTTACTTCTGCTGCATCAACGCCAAGTTTGTCGACGATGATATCCTGTACTTTCTTTTCGATTTCAGACATAATTGTAATGGTTAAAATGATGTGTTTAGAATACTCTTATCGTTTTTCAGGGTGCAAAGGTCGGATAAAATCTTCATTCCGCCAAATAATATGGAAAAAAAGTGCACATTTATGCACAAACACCACTTCTGTGTGCAAAATAACGCATTTTGTCGTGTTTTACTTTCATTTTTATAGACGCTCTCTTCGCAAGGGATAGCTGCCGCGAAGTTGCTCGAAGGATTCGGGGTGGGACTTGAGGCGGCGGCTGTCGCTCATGGGGTCATACAGCTGAAGGGCAAGCGTTGTCGGATCGTCACTTGCACGGAAGCCTTCAGGCAACGAAGGAGGTTGGATGTCGAAGGTCATCGGACGGCCCAGGAAACGACAGATGGCAGACAGCGTCATTCGGGTGGCATTGGCTTTGCCGTCAGCGCTGTAGCCGGCGATGTGAGGCGTGCCTATATATACCTTATATAATATAGAGGGGTTCACGTGTGGCTCACCCTCCCATGTGTCGAGGATCACTTCGCCGACGAGCCCCTCATCCATGGCCGCTTCTAAAGCTTGCTCGTCGATGAGACCGCCACGGCCGGCATTGATGATAATCGGTTTACGGCGCATCAACTCGAAGGAATGGCTGTCCAGCAGGTGGCGGGTAGGGTAGGGACCGCTGTCCGTTAACGGCGTGTGCAGGGTGATGATATCGGATTCTGCAAGAAGGGTAGAGAGGTCCGTCCACGTTAATCCGTCGGCAAGATGGTCGCCGGCAGCTTCACGCGGTGGGTCGTTGAGGAGGAAATGGCGGATTCCCCATTGTCGGGCACGCTCCAGGACGGCTGTCCCCACATGGCCGACACCGATTATGCCTAACGTGGCATCGTGGAGATTCAGGCCTCGGTCGCGATGAAGCAGCAACAGACTGTTGCAAACATATTGAGCCACGCTCGTCGCGTTGCAACCGGGACAGTTGTGCCACTCGATACCTGCTGCATCCAGATAGTCCGTATCCAGATGGTCGTAGCCTATTGTTGCCGTTACGATGAGCCGCACGCTGCTCCCCTCCAATAAGGAACGGTTGCAGCGGGTTCGAGTCCGCACAACTAAAATCGTGGCATCATGAACGTCAGCCGCTGTAATCTCGCCTCCAGGCTTCACCACGACCTCATCCGCAAGCGTCCTCAAGGCCGCCTGTATATACGGAATCTTATCGTCAACGACTATCTTCATTCTTATCTTTAGCTTCGCTGATTTTCGTCACGAAAGGCTACGGGTAGGCGAGCAAAGCTCGGGAATCTCGGCAATTCAAGCCAGCTTGATTGCTCTCGCTGCTCCGAAAGTTCAATTCTCAACTTTCAACTTTCAACTCTCAACTTTAGCTTCGCTGACTTTCGTCACGACTCGGCAATTCAAGCGAGCTTGATTGCTCTCGCTGCTCCGAAAGTTCAACTTTCAACTCTCAACTCTCAACTTTCAACTTTCAACTTTACAGCAGCTCCGGTAGCTGGTGGAGTTTTGTGCTGTTGGATCCCTTGATGAGGATGAGCCATCCCGTCGGCTTCTCCTTCTTGATCGTCTCCTTCACCGCTTCTGCATCTTTGAAACATCGTATCTCAATGTCCTGAGCCGCCGTTATCCCCTTCAGTGCTTTCTCAAAGTTCTCTCCCACGAACCAAGCCCTCCTGCTGCTCCGGTCGCTCTGCTTGCCCTGGTCGCAGTGGTTGCTCTGTTCGCTCTGTTCGCCGCCCTGTTCGCCCTGGTTGCCGTGGGTCGTGTGAACGGCGGTTTGTCCGCCGTTTCCCGCTCCCTCCTCTGCCATCGCTTCCCTCGCGACCGCCTCGTGCGCCCTTTCGCTCTCTGCTCCTAATTCCTTCATGTCCCCCAAAATAACCATCTTCTTGTCACCCTCGATCTTCTTGAAGTTCTTGAGTGCCGCCATCATGGAGGTTAGGTTGGCGTTGTAGGCATCAATGATCAACTCATTGGCTGCCGTCTTACGATACTCCGACCTTCCGAGGCTGGGGTGATAATGCGCCAAGGCGTGGTCGATGGCCTCTTCGGCGACGCCGAAGTGCAGCCCTACGGCCACAGCTGCCAGCACGTTGTCCACGTTATAGTCGCCGATAAGCTGCGTCTGCACCTCGTGCATCTCCCCCGTTGTGCCTTGCCAGCGTACCTTCAGCATCGGCTCGCAGGCCGCTACGGCACCCCGGCAGATGACCTGCTCTAAGGCATCCCCCTCATGTCCATAGGCGATACACCGCTCCGATGACATCTTGCGTTCGGAGAGCATAGACATCAAGTCGCTGTTGCTGCTGTTGATGAAAACATGCGCAGAAGCCTTCTGCTGGATATAGTCGTACAGCTCACCCTTGGTGCGCTTCACGCCCTCGAAGGAGCCGAAACCCTCTAAATGAGCGCGGCCTACGTTGGTGATGAGACCGTAGTCCGGCTGCACGATCTCGGTTAACAATGCAATCTCACCGGGATGGTTGGCACCCGTCTCGATGATAGCCACCTCGTCCGTGGGGCGCAAGCGAAGCAATGTCAGCGGCACGCCGATGTGGTTGTTCAAGTTGCCTTGCGTGTACAACACCTTATAGCGTTCGCTCAACACGGCTGCCAACAACTCCTTCGTCGTCGTCTTGCCATTCGTGCCCGTCACTTGCAGCACGGGACCTTTGAAGCTTTGACGATGGCGTGTGGCCAAGGCCTGCAGCGCCTTCAGAACGTCGGGCACAAGCACATAACGGTTGTCGCCTGATGGCACCACTTCGGGATTATCGACGACGGCAATGGCGGAGCCGGCCTCTAAAGCCTTTGCGGCGAAGAGGTTACCGTCGAAAGACTCGCCGCGAAGCGCAAAGAATATACTGCCTTGAGGGCAGCGCCGGCTATCTGTTGTCACTTCAGGGTGACGAAGGTACAATTCATATAAACTTTCGATATCCATGACATGTTTTTGTTTCATTTCGGCTGCAAAAGTACAAAAAACTCTAAACATGTGGCATTAAACAGCCAACTTTCGACCTTAAACTCTAAACTTTTTTATATCTTTGCGCCGCAAAGCGCTTTGTCCGTCACTTACAACGTGATCAATAGCGAACCGTAAATCGTCAAATCCTATATCAATATGTTGTCGCTCAACATCGCAGGCCGCCTCATCGATTTCGACGAACCCAAGGTCATGGGCATCATCAATGTGACGCCCGACTCCTTCTATTCCGAGAGCCGTACTCCCGACGAGGCTTCGGTGCTCCTACGTCGTGCAGCATCCATGGTTGAGCAGGGAGCCGCTATCCTCGACATCGGGGCTTGCAGCACGCGTCCCGGCTTCTCCCCAGTCCCTGCCGATGAGGAAAGGCGACGTCTGGACTTTGCTTTAACGACACTCGCCCCGCTTCGCGACAGCAACCCCGACCTCATCATCAGCATCGACACCTTTCGCGCCGATGTCGCCCGCCATTGCGCCGTCAGCTATGGCGTCCATATCATCAACGACATCTCGGCGGGCCAGTATGATCCGGCCATGTACGCCACCGTTGCCGACCTCCACCTCCCCTACGTCCTGACCCATAATCCCGTCAATCCGCAAGCCGTTGCACCCGGCGATTCTCTTGCCGAATCCCCCTTCCTCCCCTCCGTAGCTCATTTTTTTGCCGAGCACCTCTCCCGTCTTCACGCCCTTGGTGTCGTTGACGTCATCCTTGATCCCGGCTTCGGCTTCGGCAAGACCTTGGAAGAGAACTACGTCCTCCTGCATCATCTTGCCGACTTCGTCCGCCTCTTCCCCGACAATCCCTTCCTGATAGGCCTCTCCCGTAAGTCCATGATCTATAAACTTCTGGGCTCGTCACCCGAAGAAGCCCTGAATGGCACCACCGCTCTCCATACTATCGCCCTACAGGCCGGCGCTCATATCCTACGAGTCCATGATGTCCGTCCTGCCGTCGAAACCATCCGCATACAACAATTCCTAAAGCTCAACTCATAACCCCTACTCTCAACTCTCAACTTTAGCTTCCTTCATGTTCTTTTCCATAAGCATAAAAGATATCATCGACATCCTCCTGGTAGCCATCTTGCTATTCTATGCCTACCGTTTGATGAAGGAATCGCGCTCGCTCAACATCTTTTTCGGCGTGCTGGTGTTCGTCGTCTTCTGGCTCTTCGTGTCCCAGATCCTGGAGATGCGTTTGCTCGGCACCATCCTCGACCGCATCGTCAGCGTCGGTGCCATCGCTCTGCTCATCCTCTTTCAGGAAGAGATTCGCAAGTTCTTTTACAGCATCGGCACCCACCAGCGCATCCGTTCTATCACCCGGTTCTTCACGGGAGAGAAGAAGCAGACCCATACCCGTGAGGACATCATGCCCATCGTCATGGCATGTCTCTCCATGTCCAAGCAGCGGGTGGGAGCCCTCATCGTCATGCAGCGCTCCCTGCCCCTCAATGATTTCGTGCGCTCCGGTGAGCTCATCGATGCCAAGATATCCCAGCGCCTCATCGAGAACATCTTCTTTAAGAACTCACCCCTTCATGACGGCGGCATGATCATCTCCCACAAGCGCATTACCGCTGCCGGTTGTATCCTTCCCGTTGCTCACGACCTGAATTTGCCCAAGGAGCTTGGCCTGCGCCACCGTGCCGCCATGGGCATCTCGCAGGAGACCGATGCCCTTGCCATCGTCGTCAGTGAGGAAACCGGAAACATCTCCGTAGCCTTCCGCGGCAACTTCCAACTCCACATCACCGCCGAAGACCTCGAACGCATCCTCACCGACGATTCCTTCTAAATGCAGAAAGCTGACGTTGTCGGCACGCTTCTGAGCGTACATCACGTTGATCTTCGGGTTACCCGTGCCGGCGTCAGCATAGCTCTGACAGGTCGCCAGCCTGTTGCATGCTTCACAATTTTGAAAATTGCAATTTTGCCCGCTCCTTACACTATTGCTTCTAAACCATTGAGCTTCATTTTATTAGATGCAGTGTAAGGTGCAATTATGCTTACACTTGCCTACACTTTCTCATTGAAAAGTAAAACAAGTTGTTTTACTGCTGAATAGCTGATAAGACGGCCTTATTCAGCCAATTAATTCAAGGTAAAACAACTTGTTTTACTTTTTGTCATGCTGTTGCAGGAATCAAAGTATGCCGTTAGTTGGCAAACTTTAACCAGGCGTTGGCATCCTTTCGCACAGGCTTTGTGAATGACTTGGTTCTTTGCAATAATTGGTCATCAAATCCAAACTTTTACATCGGAAAGGCCGAAAACGGGTCAAATAGTGTAAGGAAGTGTAAGCATAAACATTGCTTACACCTATGCTAACAGCCTTATATACATTGAGATATGGCGAAAAATGTAAGCATACGCAAAAATCGAGAAAATTTTTATCCGAGCGGCTTCTAAGTTCTTCTGAATGTGGCCAGAAAATGTAATGAAAACCATGAGGTGACATCCCTGTTCTTGCCTGATCCATTCTGTGACATCAGATCACATCTTTGCGTTTTCGTCTAAGTGGTTGATATTTAAAAGATAATGTGGAGGCCGGCAACGTGATGGAATGTGACGATGCGAAGAAATAGGAATAATTGCATTAAAAAATGACGATAATATGTGGCATGAATGAGATAAAAGTGGCATCTTTGCAGCCCCTAAAAACAAAATAACTATGAACTATCTACAGCTTATCTATGAAATGGCCGACCAAAAAGCGATGACCGGTCACACTCGCACGGCCTCCAACTACCGCTCTGCGGCACGTACACTTGACCGATTCCTGCAAACAATAGGTGGAGCAACGCTCGATGTTGAACATTTCACCTCCGTGATTGCCATGCAACTCGAGAATTACCTCCTGAATGTCCGCAATGTATGCCCAAACACGAGCAGCTTTTACATTCGTCAACTGCGTGCCGTGTATTATTCGGCCGTTCGCGAAGGCCTATGTGCCGATCACAAGCCCTTTCGAGATGTTTACAAGAGCGTGGCGGCAACGCGAAAGCGTGCTGCTGAAGCTCAGGATTTACAACGTCTCTTCCGGCTCGACTTGCGGCTGCAGCCTAAACTCGCCTTTGCACGCGACCTTTTCTACTTCAGTTTCCTCGGGCGCGGTATTCCGTTCGTTGACCTGGCTCAGATGAGGACGCAGCAGATCGAAGGCAACCATCTCATCTACCAGAGGAGCAAGACGCGGCAGCAAGTAGTCGTGGAACTTGTCGGTGCCATGCACGATATCATCAGGCGCTGGCGGCAACCGGGCTGCAAATACCTCTTTCCCATTCTTCCGCCCGACTTCAGCCAGGGTGATTATGACACCGCGCTCCGTTGCTACAATAGGCGACTTTCTAAACTGTCTGCCATCTGCCACTTCTCACAACCGCTTACATCATATATCGCCCGGCACAGTTGGGCATCGGAAGCTTATCGGCTCGGAGTGCCCGTCACGACCATCAGCACCTGCATGGGGCACACCACGGAACACACCACCCGCATCTACCTCCGCTCCCTCTCAACGCGCCACATTGACGACACGACCCGTGCGGTTGTCATGGCTTATACATGAAGACAACTTGTCATATCTTATTCGTCACTCTTCAGTGGCTATCCTTACACCTTATTATATATATACGCGCGAACATTATAATATATATATTAAACATCCCGGAAATGAGGCCTCAGGAACCGCTTCAGGGGACCCATAAAAGGGCTTTATGGGCGCCTTGTCCAGAGATAGACGTAATAAGACCTCGTAAAGACAGTTTTTGGCGCTTCATAAAAACGTTAAAAACGCATAAAAAGTACGCTTTTGACCCCCGTTTTTACCCCAAAACACCCCAAATACTGCTTTTTTTGGGGTTTTCGAGCATTTTTTTAATAACTTTTTTTGGTGAGAATGAAATTATGTGTACATTTGCACCGAAATAGACATCCATCTCTCCCGAAGAGGTGGTCATATTAACGTGAAAAGCCGGGTTTAAGGAGGCCCGTTAACGCGAAAAAGAAACAGAAAAGAGAGTAACGCCCTAAGAACGACGTGCAGCGGCCGGGCCGCGGCCGCGGTAAAAAGTGAAAGAGAAAACAAACAAAGTTCAATTTTATTTAATAACCCTTTTTTAAAAATTTTTATCTTATGTACAAAAAAATTTTTAGCGCGATCTTGTTCGGAGTGCTGACTATCGCTTCGACAAGTACGTTCGTGTCTTGTAAGGATTATGATGACGACATCAATAACCTGCAGGCACAGATCGACGAGCTGAACAACAAGAAGATTGCTGAAATCAACTCGACGATCACTGAACTGAAGAACGCTGATGCCGCTCTTCAGAAGGCAATCGCTGACGGCGACGCCGCCACCCTGGCTGCCGCCAAGACCCTTATCGCAGAGGCTATCGCCGACTGCCAGAAGGCTTGCAAGGAGAACCTCGCTAAGTCTCAGCAGGAGCAGGATGAGAAGTTCGACGAGGCTATCGCTAAGGTCAACCAGCGCGTTGACGACGTCGTGGCACTTCTCAAAGACCAAGATGGCAACATCCAGGAAGTTGGCAAGCAGCTGCAGGCTCTCTCCAACAAGCTCTCCACTTTCGAGAGTGAGTTCGGTACCCTCAGCACCGCTTTCCGCGACCTGACCAAGCGTGTCACCAACCTCGAGGACGCTTGCAAGGCTCAGCAGGCTGCTATTGAGAAGCTCACGAAGGAAATCAATGGTTCTGACGGCAATCCCGGCACTGCTATCGATCCTTCCTTGAAGCAGGAAATCGAGAAGGCAGGTTCCCGTATTAACGATCTTGAAAACAAGGTTAAGGATCTCCAGAAGAAGTTGGACGACAAGATCAAGGAAGTCATGGATAAGATCGGTGACGTTAACGGCACTGTTGCTCAGAATCTCGCTGAGCTCAAGGCTGCTCACGCTACCTTCGCTACCAAGACTGATCTTGAGAATCTTAGCAACGAAGTGGCTGGTGTCCGTGCTGAGGCTCAGGCTCTCGCTACTGAGGTTAAGGGTCTGGACGTTATGCTCGCCCTGTTGGCTCAGGATCTCCGTTCTCTCGTTCTGATGCCGAAGCTCTATGTTGACGGTATCGAGACTATCGAGTATCCTTATCTGATGTATGCTCTTCTGGACATTACTCCTAAATACAACATCACGCGTACTGAAGCTGACGTTGCTCCCCGTGCCGTCCAGCTGCGCTATCTTACCGATTTCCAGGACAAGACTTTGAACGACTCCGTCTTCTACGGTCCCGTATGGCAGGTTGACTACCACATGAACCCGGGCAATGCTGATGTCGTTTGGGAGAACATCCTCGGCTACTATGCTTACAATGCAGAGGTTATCTCTACTCGTGGCATCTTTGACGAGCACCCCGTTGCCAATAAGAACGTCACCTTCGGTATCACTTCTCCCGAGAAGTTTGATAACTACTACAACACCAACGACATCGCTTGGAAGAAAACTAACGGCATCCTGACCGCTGGTATCCAGATCAAGAACGTCAATCTGATCGACCGTTATGGCAACCCCGCTACTGGCACCGCTACGTTCCCCGGCGATGTTGCTGAGAGCAAGACCAGCGCTCACAATGTGATTGTTGCCCTGCAGGTTAAGAGCACCGTCAACGGTGGCGAGACCGCTAAGGACACTGTCATCACTTCCGACTACGCTCAGCTCCTTCCCGAGAAGATCAAGATCGAAGGTATGATCTGGAACGATCGTCCCGACTACTGGTACAAGGACAACGATCGTATCAAGGACTTCTGGGAGAACAAGAAGGGCTATGGCGATCCCGCTGGCTATGCAAGCTGCGCTACTTATGATGGCGGTGTTGCTTACAAGTATCGTACTGGTGACGGTACCGCTACCAACGGCCGTGACGAGGTAGGTCCCGTCTGCGGTAAGGTTGTTCACGTTTGGGATACTCCTGAAGAGGCTCTGCTGCACCCGGCTGACATCGAACTCTATGTTCACAACCGCAGCGGTATCAAGCTGATCCAGTACCTCGGCGTTCACTACTTCTGGGAGCAGAATCCTCCTCTCACCGAGAATGTTAAGGCTCACGCCGCTGTTAAGACTTGGAAGTACGATGCTATTGAGCTCCGTCGCCTCGGCCTCGTTTGGGAGTTCGATACTCTTGACTACTTCGTTGACCGCAACCAGACCCACGACAGCCGTTACATCACCATCGACCACGCTGACGGTACAATCATCGCTCAGAATGTTAAGGCAGAGCAGGGTGCTACCTATGAGGACGAGACCGCTACTGCTGTAGGTCGTGAGCCTCTGGTACGTGTACGTCTGTATCACATCAACAATGGTAAGGACAAGCCCGTCCTCGACGGTTACATCCGCGTTCACATCACTCAGCCCGAGCTCCTCGAGATCGACAAGTATCCCGCATGGAACGTTACCTTCGACCTCTGCAACGATGCCAAGACTGGTGCTACCACATGGTCGCAGTTCAGCAAGTGGGTTCTCACCGATGAACTGAACAACATGGAGAAGGAGCAGTTCGACGCTAACTATCAGGGCGACTACACTGGCGCACTTCTCGGCACCGATAAGGAAATGACTCAGTACAGCAAGCCTCGCACGACTTCTTCTGAGAACAAGTTCTATGGCTACAAGCAGCTCAACGACCTCGCAGCTGGCGTGAAGCCCACTGTGAACGACAAGATTGGTCACATCTACGAGTGCTACGATCCCGTTGGTACAACTAACCACTGCTACTACTGGACGATCACCGCTGAAGAGATGGAAGCTCTGACGCACGACCAGGCTACTTGGGACAATGTTGTCACCATCGACCGCTATGTGCACTACACTGGCCACTTCTACAGCAGCACTCTCCCCAACAATGGTGGCGCTAAGTACGATGACATCTTCATCCGTCTGACTCTGAAGATCAAGCGTTCTGAAGTTCCCGCTTCTGTCACCAGCAAGCGCGACGAGAACTACTGGTACAACGAGTTCGGTAGCTGGAGACGCTTCGAGAATCCTCTCTTCGACAAGAAGGCCACTGAGACCGCTGACGTTGATCGTCTGCACTCCGTAGCTTGGAATACTCCTTATCCGCAGGATGGTCTCGGCAACACTTCTCGCACTGTGCCTTGGCGTAACAACATCCTCTCCACATGGGATGGCAACAAGGTTAACGTGACCAACGCAACTGGTGGTTCGAAGTTCTACTTCGCTCCGTTCGAATATGAGATCAAGGCTCTCGACGGCACTGTTTACATCGTAACTCCTCGTCGTGGTAGCGGTGATAACATCTTCAACCAGTTCATCTGCAAGTACTGGAACGAGAAGCACGCTTATCAGCTCGATCAGGCTAATCCGTTCAACAGCGCTAAGCTTGAGGAGAACAATAAGATCTTCCAGAAGTGCGCTATCGCTTACGGTCCTTCTATCGAAGGTATCAAGGCTAACTACGGTCTCGATGTCGCCGCTATTGCTGACGCCAGCGCTTGGCCTAAGGCTGACGGTGTATTCTCCAACGATACCCTGTATGCTATCACTAAGGCTGCTTACAGCACCGCTCGCGAGTATGAGCCTATCGCTATCATCAACAACACTAACACTGGCGTTGGTGGCGGTCAGGTAACTCTCCTCCACGAGTTTGTTGAGAACAAGTGGTTGAAGGAAGACGCTCAGCCCTCTGGCAACAAGTACAATCAGGCTAACGAGTGGGATAAGGAGAATGCTTATGCAGAGGCTTGTGTCAATGCAGTAGGTTATGTCACCGTTATCGATCGTGACGCTGATGGTCTGATGACCGGTAAGTTCGAAGACCATGGTAATCCTCTCGAGAAGCAGCTGCGCAGCTATGTTGGCGTCATCGCTACGAGCAAGTGCAACATCGCTAACCAGATGAACGACCAGCGCACGAAGAACTTCACCGTCTTCCAGATGCCTTGGGAGCGTCCTATCAACCTCCTCCAGGAGAATGACTTCGTCATCGACGCTAAGACCAACGCTGACTACATCTACATCGTAGATCTCGTTAAGCTGTTCGACTGGCGTGGTGTCAACCAAGGCCACATGTGGGGCGATACTCCTAACTATTGGGGCCGTACCGATTGGCTCAAGCAGCAGTGGCTGTGGGCATACTACAATGTGAAGAACATTAAGGTTGACCTCCGCACCAGCAAGGTGATGACGAACCTCTCTGACGCAGGTCAGGATGGCCGCAAGAACTCCTTCAAGGCTCTGAGCACTGTTTCTAACATGGTTCAGCTGACCGCTAAGGGTGCTGCCGCTCTCGTAGAGTTCAAGTATCCGGACTTCGGTGCAGACGAGCACTTCCCGCTCCGCACTTCACCTCAGGACTACAACGCAGTATCTGAGAACCAGAAGTTGATCGAGTACATGGGTCTTGACAATGCTGAGCAGGAGACGCTTGATCTCGAGAAGGCTCGCTTCGGCTACATCAAGTACGAGAACAATGGCGACAACGTCCACGACTTCGAGGTCAAGGTTCCGTTCACCATCGTTTACGACTGGGGTGAGATCTTCGAACAGCCCATCACGATTCACATCCACTACACTCGTGGTAACTAATCCACCGTGTTAACGTGAACCAATAATGCTCTTAATAGAGAGTGCGTCTAAAGAGAGTTAGGCGCACTCTCTTTTTTACCAACAAAATCTGTAAGAAGTACAAAGTACAAATATGAAAAAGGTATTCTTTCCTCTTTTGACGATTGCTCTGGTTGTGTTTGCTGCTTGCAAAGGTGGGCAAAAGTCAGAGAGTATGGTGTTCCAGGAAGGCCTGACGGCCCAGGACAGCACCATCATGCTGCAGAAATGCGACAGCTGTATGCAGTTTCTTCAGGAAGGTCGTCTTGATGACGCCCTTGCCATGCTCGTCGAATACGACGACAGCCTCCAGCAGGTGTCTCCGCTGAGCGATGAGACGCGTGCCTCCTGCATGAGAAAATTCACGTTGTTCCCCGTGCTGAAGTACGAGCTTTCCTATGTCTCGTTCATCGAGTCGGGTGTCAACGATGCCAAATACGAAGTGCAGTTCGGTCCTGATGAGGCCGGCGCACCCAAGACTTACTTTATGTTCAACCCTGTTAAGGTCAACGGCCAGTGGTATCTCTGTGTGAAGAATGCCGTGCAGTCGCTTGACAACTTCAATCGCTAATATATATATATAATAAGGTATCCATGAAACGAGTCCTGCTCCCTCTATTCCTTCTCTTGCCTCTTCTGGCTTCGGCTCAGAAGCGTCACGAATATACATTCGATTTCACGAATCCCCTTGGACTTCTTCCAAAGGTGGAACTTCAAGATCCTGACTATAACGGTGCAGAAATAAGTCTTCAGAATACGGTTTTCAAGACTGCTGACGGCATGGTTTCAGTGAGTTTCAAAGGTCGTGATGAAGATGGCCGTGGTGGTGTCTTTAAAACGGGTTGGATGGATGAAACGACCGGTCTTTATGATCACTTCCTCTTCATCGCCCGTGGCGGTGAGATGCGTGTGACGGCCAATGGCGTTCAATTGGATTCGTTGATCTTCAGTCCTGAAAGTTACGTCGGCAACCTCAAGCTGATCGAACCTTCTGCTATCGGCCTCATCGATGCCCGCAACGAGAGTTGGTTCAGCGATGGTGCGACAGGCGTCACGGAATTGTTGTATCGCAATTATGGTCAGGTTCCTGAGATCCGCAGCTTTAAGGTAATCTATCGTTCACCGATGGATGTGCTGGAGCCTTTCCGCGTGACCCCGGCTGATAAATCCGAGGTTCATAGCATTGAGACAATAGAACTCTCCTTCGCACAGGCTGTCAAGATCGGTACCAATGCCAAGTTCGAGCTGACAGGACCAAGTGGTTTTAATCCTGTCTTGATGAATGCCAGCGTTGTCGGTAACAAGGTCGTCCTGTCCTTGCCCGACGGCGTAACGATTGACGAGGCTACTGTGAACCGTCGTGGCAATTATACGCTGACGATTGCTGCTCAGTCCATCATCGGCGACGACGAAGACGGATACTACAACAAGAAAACGGTCTATACCTTCAAGGTTGTCGAAGCTTTCAATAAGTTCGAGAAGGTCAGCGTTTGGCCTGATGATCAGGCCGAGCAGGTCGCTGAGATCCCCAATAGCATCATTGTCGGCTTCCCCGCTGAAGTGGGAAAGTTCTCTGCCGATGAGTTGAAGCTGATTGACCGTGGAGGCAAGACCGTCCGTACGCTGAAGGCCCAGTGGCTCGATGAAAGCGAATATGTCGAAGGCTTACCTTATTATAAGCACGATAAAGATATCTACACGTTCGTGAAGTTCGTGTTCTCCGGCGAGAAGACCGCCGCGGTCAAGGCTACTGGTATCTATCAGTTCACGGTTCCCGAAGGTTTCATCTGGAACAATGAGTATGATGCAGAAGCAGCCGATGAAGGCGTTTCGGCCGGAGCTCGCTTCAACCCTGAGTTCACGATTACCTACAATGTTAACGGCGTGGTCTATCCTTCCGACGAAGTGCTTCAGGCCGCCAAAGACCTGTTGGCTGTCACTGGCGCAGGCTATCCTGCAGCCAACAGCCCGGCTCGTCTTCTCCTTCAGGGCTTGGTTGAAGAGGGTGTCGGAGCTGATGCCGTCTTCGAGGAAGCGATGGCCGCGTTCTATGCCGAGACCGTCATCGAACTGCCCAAGGATGGTTACTATCTCCTCTCGGCTGTTGATCCTGAAGGTAATCAGGTTTACGTGGGCTACGACAATGGCAAGGTCATCCTGACGCGTGCCGAAGCCGATGCCGCTCATCTGTTGGCTACCGTCAACCAGGACGGCACCATCTGTTTCGAGACTCCCGATCACAAGTACCTGACTCAGATGATGCCCGGCAGCAGCAACGTCAGCGCCGCGAAGGGTAAGGGCAATAACCTCACCTTCGGCCGTCTGGTGCTGAAGGATGACGAGGGCAACGACCTCTTCACGCCTCAGCAGCTGTTCGGCCTTTGGAGCATCAACGGTATTATCGCTACCAATGACGAAGGCGTGGATGTTACAGCCTATGCATTGGTCAATCTCCAGAGCCTTGCCTTCGGCACCGATCGCGACAAATCGTTGCGTTACTTCTCGACGTCGCAGACCAATGCGTTCCGTCTGACGGAGACCGATGCGCCGATACCAGCCGCCACCTATACCTTGGATCCTGCTCCCAGCACTTCCTTGGAAGCCCTGCAGCGTATCGTCATTACGTTCACTAACGTCGATGACGTGAAGGTCGTGGATAACGCCAAGACGTTGATTACGCTTGTCGGCACCAATGCTTTGAAGTACAATCCTACAAAGGTAAGTCTCGTCGAAGGCTCCAAGAACAAATATCTGCTCTACTTCGAGGATGTGAAGGCTGGTTCCTACACGCTGACCATCCCCAAGGGCACATTCACTTGGACTTATGACGAGCGTGTGGTTCCAATTGCAGAGATCAAGGAAAGCTATACCGTACGCAGCGGTATCGACTTCAACTATGACTTCATCGACCTTTACCGCACCTTCAACTATGATCAGCTCAACATCGACCAGCCTATCAGCTCCACCGATTTGGGCACGTTCCGCATGTTTGTCAGCGGAGCCGAACTGATTCCTGATCCCAACCGTACGGTGCTGATCACGGATATGTATGAGTTCAACATCGTTGCCCGCGGTCACTTTGAGATTGACCCCACCTTCGATGTGCCCGATTATGATGACGTCCACGGTATTCGTTTCGTGCTCGACGAGCCGAAGTCGCTGAAGATGTACTCTGTTGCCCCGGATGTCTATCAGTACAAGATTCCCGCTGCTACCTTCGGCGATGCTGCCTTCGGCCAGTGGCTGAAAGATCCTCAGTCCGTCTCGAAGCGCGACTGCCATGTCAATCCGGAGCTGACACCGTTCGTACGTGTCAACGATGACTTGATCAACATGGTGTTCACTCCGACTACCCTGTCTTCCGTCCATTCCTTGTCCGAGATAACGATCTCGTTCCCCAACTACGAGCAAGTGGAATTTGCGGGCAGCAGCTACATCAGCGTGATGAACACGATGACAGGTGAGTATCTTGATGCTACCCTTGAGCGTGTCGAAGGCACGGGCAACCAGTTCCGTTTCGTCTCCACCGAGCAGCTTCTCAGCGGCAAATATGACGATGAGTACTTGATGACGTTCCTCCGTGGCGCCTTCAAGTGCGGTACCACAGTCTCTATCCCCAGCTATAATGACATGTCTGTCTATTTCTTCGGCAAGGCAGGCGGTGGCGATGCCATCGAGTCTGTTGACGCCGCTCAGCAGCAAGGTGTCATCTTCGACCTCTCCGGCCGTCGCGTCAAGGATATGAATAAGGCCGGCATCTATATCGTCGGCGGACGCAAGGTCGTGGTGAAGTAAGGCCCCCTGTAATCCCCCGGTGGGGGATGAAGAATGAAGAATGAAGAATGAATAATGAATAATAATATATAGTAGATCATCAAATAAAGTTTTATTGTTTAACACCTTTTCAAAAACTAAAAGAAGTATGAAAAAGTTGATGTTAATGGCAGCTCTTGCATTTGCTGCCTTCACGACGGCCTCCGCTCAGCAGCAGGAGCCCGAAGTGATTACAGAGTTCAAGCCTCACCTCTTCCTGCAGCTGCAGGGCGGTGCAGCCCACACCCTGGGCGAGGCTAAGTTCAAGGATCTGATCAGCCCGGCAGCTCAGATTGCTCTCGGCTATCAGTTCAACCCCGTCCTCGGCCTGCGTCTGCAGGGTAGCGGTTGGGAGTCCAAAGGCGGTTGGGTGTCATGGCCCGGTAAAGCAGCCGCTGGAGAAAACGGCTCCTACACCTACAAGTGGAACTACGTGAGCGCCGGTCTTGACCTGAAGATCAACCTGGTTAACCTCTTCGGCGGTTGGAAGCACAAGCGCGTCTTCGGCATGAACCTCATCCTCGGTGGTGCTGCCAACATCGCCTTCAACAACGACGAGGCTCAGAAGACTCCCATCTATCAGGGTTATGAGCTGGAGTATCTGTGGGACGGCACGAAGGTTCGCCCCGTCGGCCGCTTCGGTCTTGACTTCGACTTCCGCTGCTCCGACCGCGTGAGCATCAATCTCGAAGGCAACGCCAACATCCTCTCCGACAAGTACAACTCCAAGAAGGCCGGCAACCCCGACTGGTACTTCAACGCCCTCCTGGGCTTGAAGATCGCTCTCGGTCCCACCGTCAAGTACACTGTCATCGAACCTCCTGTGGTCATCATCGAGGAGCCCAAGCCCGAACCCAAGCCCGAGCCCAAACCCGAACCCAAGCCCATCATCAAGAAGCCTGAGATGAAGACCGAGATCTTCTATCCCATCCGCGAGGTCGTTCCCACCGGCAGCGAGGCTACCAAGCTGGAGAACCTGATCGCCTTCCTGAAGGAGCACCCCGAGACCAAGGTTGACGTGAAGAGCTATGCTGACGCCGGCACGGGTAACCCGAAGATCAACGTGATGTACGCTCAGAAGCGTGCCGACAACGTCAAGAAGGCCCTCATCGAGGCCGGTATCGACGAGTCCCGCATCACGGCTGCCAGCTACGGTGACACCGTACAGCCCTACAGCGAGAACGACAAGAACCGTGTATCTATCGCTATCGCAAAGTAAAAGAAAAAATGAAAGGGTGAAATCACTTTTTCACTTTTCTCTAAAAAAAGCCGCCGTTTTGGCGGCTTTTTTCATTTTAATATGTATCTTTGCGGCGAAAATGGACATTCACACCAAAGAATGCCCCTCTAATGTCGTTATGGAAACAAAGCAAGAACAGACGCAGTTGCCCGAGAACGCTTTTCGCGAACTGCATGAAGGAGAACAGTATGAGCCGCTGATGCGTGCGGATAAGGTATATCCCGAAGTCAACGTGTGGAGCGTGGCCTGGGGCATCGTGATGGCGGTGCTTTTCTCTGCCGCTGCAGCTTACCTCGGCTTGAAGGTCGGCCAGGTTTTCGAGGCCGCCATCCCCATTGCCATCATCGCCGTCGGCGTGTCCACGGTGGCTAAGCGCAAAGGAGGCTTGGGCGAGAACGTGATTATCCAGAGCATCGGTGCCTGTTCGGGCAGTGTCGTGGCGGGTGCCATCTTCACGCTCCCGGCACTGTATATCCTCCAGGCTAAGTATCCCGAGATGAGTGCCGACTTCATGAGCATCTTCCTGAGCTCTTTGTTGGGCGGCGTGCTTGGCATCCTGTTCATGATTCCTTTCCGCAAGTATTTCGTCAAGGACATGCACGGCAAGTATCCCTTCCCCGAGGCTACGGCGACGACGCAAGTGCTGGTTAGCGGTCAGAAAGGCGGCGGTCAGGCTAAGCCGTTGTTGATGGCCGGACTTGTCGGCGGATTGTATGATTTCATCGTGGCTACCTTCGGATGGTGGAACGAGAACTTTACGACCCGCGTGATAGGGTGGGGTGCCACCTTGGCCGATAAGGCTAAGCTGGTGTTCAAGGTGAACACAGGTGCTGCCGTGCTGGGCTTAGGCTACATCGTCGGTTTGAAATACGCCTCCATCATTGCCTTCGGTTCACTTGCCGTGTGGTGGATTATCGTTCCTGGCATGGCTTTGCTATTTCCCGACACGGTGCTGAACCAATGGGATCCTTCCATCACCACGGCTGTAGGCGACATGACTCCCGAACAGATCTTCCGTGCTTATGGCAAAAGTATCGGCATCGGCGGCATCGCTATGGCAGGCCTGATAGGCATCTGGAAGAGCCGCGAGATTATCATCGGTGCCGTGAAGCGATTGAAGCCATCCGGCGATGCTAAGCTTTCCGGCTCATCCGAAATAGAATCGACGCCTCGCACGCAGCGCGATCTGCCCATGAAGATCATCGCTGTTGGAGCAGCAGTTACCATTCTGGTGACCTTTCTGTTCTTCTGGTTCAATGTCATGCAGGGCAGCCTGCTCTTTGCTGTTGTAGGCATCCTGCTTGTTGCTATCATCGCTTTCCTGTTCACCACCGTTGCAGCCAACGCCATCGCCATCGTCGGCACCAATCCCGTATCGGGCATGACGCTGATGACGCTGATCCTGGCTTCCGTTGTCATGGTTGCCGTTGGCTTGAACGGCACGGGCGGCATGGTGGCGGCGTTAATCATGGGCGGAGTCGTATGTACGGCTTTGAGCGTTGCCGGTTCTTTCATCACCGACTTGAAGATCGGTTATTGGCTGGGCACCACCCCCGCCAAGCAGGAGACGTGGAAGTTCCTCGGCGTGCTGGTCTCGGCAGCCACGGTTGGCGGCGTGATGATCCTGTTGAATGAGACCTACGACTTCGCTTCCGGCGAGCTGGCTGCTCCGCAGGCTAATGCCATGGCGGCAGTCATTGAGCCGCTGATGAGTGGAGTCGGGGCTCCTTGGATTCTCTACGGCATCGGTGCCGTAATCGCGCTTATCCTCACGTGGTGCGGCGTTCCAGCTCTTGCTTTCGCCCTGGGTATGTTCATTCCGTTGGAACTGAACATCCCGCTTGTCGTCGGCGGTGCCATCAACTGGTATGTCACCTCCCGCTCCAAGGATGCTGCCGTTAATGCTGCTCGTGGCGAACGCGGCACATTGCTCGCCAGCGGTTTCATCGCAGGCGGAGCTCTCATGGGCGTTGTCTCTGCCTTGCTGCGCTATCTTGACTTCAATCCCATCAATCCCGAGTGGCTGGCCAACCCGATGTCGGAGGTCTGCTCGCTCATCGCTTATGTACTCCTTATTATATATATGGTGAAAGCGAGCCTGAAAGTTGAGAGTTGAAAGTTGAGAGTTGAGAGTTGAAAGTTGAAAGTTGAAAGTTGAAAATTGATAATTGAAAGTTATAGTTGAAAGTTGAAAACTTACCATATACCGTATATTATGAAAACGAAACGATTATTCATGTTGACAGCTTTCGCGATGCTGATGAGCATCGCGGGCTATAGCCAGGAGTGGCAGCGGCTCTCGGCTCCCATCATGACGCTTTGGGGCGAGCAGATTGACCCTGAAAACGTGTGGCAGGAGTACCCTCGTCCGCAGTTGGTGCGTCCCGATTGGATCAACCTCAATGGCGTGTGGCAATACTTCCGCCGCGATAATACGCAGACCTTGACCTATGTGCGTTCCGCGAGCAGCTTCAGGCAGCGCATCCTCGTGCCTTTTGGCGTCGAGTCGGCGTTGTCCGGCATCATGCACACCGACTTGGGCACAACGGCCAATTCAACGCTGATGTATCGTCGCACCTTCGAACTGACCGATGCCTTTAAGGGCAAGCGCACGCTCCTGCACTTCGGTGCCGTGGACTGGCGTTGCGTAGTCTTCGTGAACAAAACGAAGGTAGGTCAGCACGATGGCGGCAACGACCCCTTCACGTTCGACATCACGGACTATCTCACCGAGAGCGGCGAACAGGAGCTGCAGGTCGCTGTCTATGACCCCAGCAGCCGTGGCGGTCAGCCGCGCGGCAAGCAGACGACCAATCCCGGAGGCATTTGGTACACCAGTTGCAGCGGTATCTGGCAGACCGTATGGCTCGAGCCTGTCAACTCATGTTATATTGAACGCTACGAAGTCGTTCCCGATGCCGAGAGCGGTACGGTGAAGGTGAAAGTGCTCGCCAACGACCCGACCTGCAAGTTCTACCTCATAGCCCGCGATGGCGAGGACATTGTGGCCACGACCGAGAAGACGGCCGTCGGCGAGGAAGTTACCATGACCATTCCCAATGCCAAGCTTTGGTCGCCCGACTCTCCCTTCTTATATAATCTGGACATCTACCTGACGATGGAGAATTGCCAGGACTGCGACAAAGCCCGTGGCTATTTCGGCCTTCGCACGCTCTCCAAGGGCATGGTTGACGGCCATCCTGCTTTCCTGCTCAACGGCAAACCGCTGTTCATGTACGGCCCGCTGGATCAGGGCTGGTGGCCCGATGGCTTGCTGACGCCGCCTTCCTACGAGGCCATGATCTACGACCTGAAGGCGATCAAGAGAATGGGTATGAACATGGTGCGCAAGCACATCAAGGTGGAGCCCGACCTGTGGTACGAATGGTGCGACCGCAACGGCCTCATCGTCTGGCAGGATATGCCCAACGGCAGCGAAAGCGGCAGCCTCGGCACGAAGGAGGAATTGCAACATATCTTCTACGAAGAGAGTGAACGCATCGTCCACGCCCTGAAGCAGCACCCGTCCATCTGTGTGTGGGTGCCGTACAACGAAGGTTGGGGTCAGGATGCCGGCTCGGGTGCCGGCCACACGATGCGCGGTTATCTCGTCGTACGCAATGCTGATGCCGACCCCGGCCGTCTGATGAACGCCGCTTCCGGATGGACGGACTTCGAGATAGGCGACATCACCGACGCTCATAGCTATCCCACGCCCAACGGTCAGCCCAATACACGCAACGACCGTGTCAACGTCTGCGGCGAGTTCGGCGGTATCTCTTATCTGATCGATGGCCATCTCTGGGGCGGCAATGACCAGGTCTATACGTCGGTTGAGGATGGCGATGTCTATACCACCCGCTTCAACCAATACACCTCAGCCCTGCAGAGCCTTCAGATTTCCAAGGGTCTCTGGGCCGGCGTCTATACGCAGGTCACGGATGTCGAAAAGGAGAACAACGGTTTCCTGACCTATGATCGCAAGGTGTGGAAGATCAATGATGAGCAGGTAGCCTCCATCCGCCGTAACATCGAGAAGACGATTCACCAGCGTCTGTCCGATGCCGTCAGCGTCGTCAGTGCGGGCGATAATTCCTCAAACATATCCTGGCGCTACACCACCGACGAGCCCGCAGCCGGCTGGGAAAAGGCAACCTTCGACGACAGCTCATGGAAGCGCGGCATAGCAGGCTTCGGCGACATCAGCCAGCCCGATGCCCGCGTCCAAACGAAGTGGAGCACACCAGAGATATGGATCCGCCGTCAGTTCAAGTTCGACGGCCTCACGGCAGACGACCTCCCCAACCTCTGCCTGCGCATCTTCTACGATGAGGACTCCGAGGTCTATATCAATGGCGTGCTGGCCTTCAGCATCACGGGCTACAACACTACTTACCAGCTCTTTGACATCTCCGATGCAGCCCGCAACGCCATCAAGCTCGACGGCACCAACGTCATCGCTATCCATACGAAGCAGACCAGCGGCGGACAGTACATCGATGCCGGTTTCAGCCTCCGTACCTATAAGGACAACTCCGAGCTGGTCGTCGAACCGTTGGCGGAGCTTAACTTGCCCGAGTTCTCCGAGGACTCCGAGAAGGCCTACCTCTTCTGCTACTCCAAGCCCGGCACGCCACGTATGTTCTATGCCTATAGCTACGATGGCCTGACTTGGAATACGATGAACGAGGGGAACAGTGTTTTTGGCGTCAGCGATGGTCAGCCCGCCGTGCAGCGCCCTTTTATCCGCAGGCTGGAGGACGAGAGCGGTAACGTCACCTTTCATCTCGTTTTTGGAGGAGACAGCGGTGCCTCCGGCCTGTACCATTGGACATCTAACGACCTTTACACCTGGAAACCCCTCAGCGGCACCGACGGCAAGGTGTTCGATTCTGAAGCCATCGCGCCAGAGATGGATTACGATGCGGGCACGAAAAACTACGTCTATTACTGGTCCATCCCTTTCGAAGATATGTTTATCCTGAAGTATTCCCGCACGAAGGACTTCGAGACATTCTCGCGCGTCGCTACCTATTTCTCACCAGGCTACTCGGCGCGTGATCTTACCACTTTTCTTGTCGATAACAATTACGTAGCGCTCTTCACCGACCCCGACAGCCATGGCCTGTGCTCTGCCATAAGCCGTAGCCTGAACCCTCAGCGCTCTAAGTTCCAGGGCTTCAAGCAAGCCTTCTCCAATGCCCACAAGATTATGTCGCCGACCGTGTTTCCGGCTTTCGACGGCAATGGTTGGTTCCTCTTCGGCACCGAGCAGGGCGACAAGAACATCTATTGTGCCGCCAAGGCCTCTGCTTCGAACATCGTCTGGCGTATGTATGAGAATGCCACCTGCGGCCTGCCGAAGGACGCCGAAGGAGGGAAGGTGACGGTCGTCACGCGCAGCGAACTCGACCGACTCACCAAACTCTTCAGCGGAATAGATACAGCCGTCGAGGTTGTTCGGTCGCGACCGAACGATCAACACGTTAATAGGTATAACCTGAAAGGAATAAAGGTGTCGGAGCCGACGTCTAAAGGCGTTTACATTATCGACGGGAGGAAAACGGTTGTCCAATGAGGGGTTAATTGTCAAATCATTAATAGTAAAATTGCAAACGACTAATCGTTACATCATAAAACGTTAAATCATAAATTACTTTTATGTCATTAATTGAAAAGATTGTGGCACGGGCGCAGGCAAATCCTCAGCGCATCGTGCTGCCTGAGGCTGAAGAGGAGCGCACGCTCATCGCAGCCGACAAGGCGCTGGCCGACAAGTTGGCCGACATCATTCTCATCGGTAACCCTGCCAAGGTGCAGGCGCTGGCCGAGAAACACGGTCTCACCCACATCGGCGAGGCCACGCTCATCGACCCCGAGAACTACGAACGCAGCGAGGAACTCGCCCAGCTGCTTTGCGAACTGCGCAAGAGCAAGGGCATGACCATCGAGCAGGCTCGCGAGCTTGTGAAGAATCCCTTGTACCTCGGTTGCATGATCATCAAGACCGAAGGCGCCGACGGTCAGATCTCCGGTGCTCTCTCGACCACGGGCGAGACGTTGCGTCCTGCCTTGCAGATTATCAAGTGCTCGCCGGGCATCACCTGCGTCAGCGGCGCTATGCTCCTCATCACCGACCGTCCTGAGTACGGCGAGGATGGTGTGCTCGTCGTGGGCGACGTGGCTGTGACACCGATGCCCGATGCCGACCAGCTGGCTCAGATTGCCGTATGCACCGCCCAGACCGCCAAGAGCGTTGCGGGCTTCGAGGATCCCCGTGTGGCCATGCTGAGCTTCTCCACCAAGGGTTCTGCCAAGCACGAAGTGGTCGATAAGGTCATCGAGGCAACACGTCTGGCCAAGGAGCGTTGTCCCGAACTGAAGGTTGACGGTGAGTTGCAGGCCGATGCCGCCCTCGTGCCGTCTGTAGGTGAGAAGAAAGCGCCCGGCAGCGCCATTGCCGGTCATGCCAACGTCCTCGTCTATCCGAACCTCGAAGTGGGCAACATCAGCTATAAGCTCGTGCAGCGCCTCGGCGGCGCCATTGCCATCGGTCCTATCCTCCAAGGCATTGCCCGTCCCGTCAACGACCTCAGCCGCGGCTGCTCCGTCGATGATATTTACTACTTAATCGCTATAACTGCCTGTCAGGCAATGGATGCAAAATGAAAATACTTGTCTTGAACTGCGGAAGCAGCAGTATAAAATATGCTTTGTACAACATGGATGACCGCTCGGTCATCACCAGTGGCGGCATCGAGAAGATCGGGCTGCCCGATTCCTTTATTAAATATAAGGCCAACGGCGAGAAGTTCCAGTTCGAGGCTCCCGTGCCTGAGCACACCGCCGGCGTTCAGCTTATCTTCAAGGTCCTCACCGAGGGCGAACATGCCGTGCTGAAGGATCTCCACGAGCTTACGGCCGTAGGCCACCGCATGGTGCACGGCGGCGAGAAGTTCCAGAAGAGCGTGGTGCTCACGCCCGAAGTGATGGAGCAGTTTGCCGCTTGCAACGACCTGGCTCCGCTGCATAATCCCGCCAACATCAAGGGCGTCAATGCCGTCAAGGCCCTGCTGCCCGACCTGCCGCAGGTAGGCGTCTTCGATACCGCCTTCCATCAGACTATGCCCGACTACGC
>Ga0310697_10000567_pt1 | contig 48201 bp, 43 predicted proteins | sample 172DNAGHGlowgp2_FD_203883 | JGI IMG/M metagenome (GOLD analysis project Ga0310697, IMG submission 203883) | Sheep rumen microbial communities from Palmerston North, Manawatu-Wanganui, New Zealand - 1728 DNA GHGlow gp2 (v2) (version 2) | ecosystem: Host-associated > Mammals > Digestive system >...
CCACAATCGTCTTCCGATTGCCTGAGAGTGGCAAGACTTTTGCCAAAACCATGCCTATGAAACGCCATCAGCGCATCGCAAAACTCTTTACCGACGAATTTTGGGGTACGCGTTGACGAAGTCAGGACAAAATTACAAAAAAACTCAATCAACAGGTAACCGAAGGCTATTTTTTGTTCCATGCTGTGGTTATAAAAGACAGGCGACCTGTCACAAGTCGCCTGTCTAGATTTCACAGTTCATTCAACACTAAATCAGTGCGCTCCCAACAAGATATCAATTAGTGCCGTCACGTCACCAATGGTGATGTTGCCACTGCCGTTAACATCGGCGTTAGCCAGATTGAAGGGCTGAGGATTATTTTCCAGCAGATAGTCGATGAGCGTACTAATGTCAGAAATGGTCACGTTACCGTCGTCGTTCACATCACCTCGCAGAATAGGAGCTAAAGCTTCGGTCACGCTGACAATGTAAAGTTCCCACTTATCGCTCACAGGCGAATGCCCTGAGTCGTCGGGAGTGGCCGCAGCCTGCAAGAGCTGAACTCCGCCAACAGCTCGAACGATACCAGTCAGCTGGTACTCATAATTCACACGGATAGACTTTTGGGGATTGTAGGATGCCATATCCTCCCAATAGCCCTGCTTGACTATAGCCCGGAACGCACCTGACAAGTTCTCGCTATTGTAGTCGCCTTCACTCTTCGGAATCACCAAAACAAACGTGGTGTCGTTGAGCTGTTCACGGCAAACAGCGCTCTTGATGTTCACATATTCCTGAGGCTTGGGCTCTACCATGAAATACTCGGGTTGCTCAACGAAGTTTGCAGGAATGAAGGTGTTGGGTGCATAAGGCATGGCTGCGGCGGGAATGGGATTAGCCCACAGTTCAATGGTGGGGTTGTCACGGTCAGTGAGTTTACCAATCACAGTCTGGCCCAAGAGCAGATGGCCCTGGATTGCCGATGCATCATTACCTGAAGAAACAGGATCCTTGAGGATGAGTTGTGCCCAGTTGCTTTGGTCATATTCCACCTCGGCAGTTGCATCGGGCAAAGGCAATGACTGGGTGTTGTAACTGAGATTAACTGCATCGCCGTCATCATCTTTAACCCAAAGCCATGAGCCTTGGCTATTGAGCAAGACGCTATTCAAGTCATTGGCAACAACATATTCCTTGCCCACCTCGCCCTTGCTGACGATGTCGGCAAGCGTCATCACATTGTTTTTCACAACACCTACCAAACCGCTGGCATTATAGTAACCGCCGTTGACAAACGCCATGTTGGGCGTCTGAGTTGACTGGTTGCCATGATCACTGAAGATCACGTTGGCCGGCATGGCAGTGTGATTTCCATTATATACCCATCGATAGATGAGGTTTCCGTTAGGAGCCACTCCAACAGGCGAGCCCAACTCTTCGCCTGGCCAGCTGCTGCCCGAGTAGATTGACGAACCATTTGTAACCCAAACATATGGGTTAGCATAGTGGGCACTGTTCTCAAAATAGCAATAGAACACATCATCGCCCATGCCCGTAGCACACGAAGGCAGGTCGGTCTGAACACGGGTGTAGCCCGTCCAGCCATCATAGGTGAAATAGTAATCGCCCGGCGTAAGTCCATAGATTGCGTCGGTCTGAGCACCATTACCGTTGTTAAAGATAATGTTAAGAGACGAAGCATCCTGAGAGTAATGATACCAGCCTTGCTCATTCTTGTCGGTCAGTTTCGTGCCCGGCCAATTCACAGGAGCAACCGGTTGATCAGATATTTCCTCCCAAGCATAGATATAAGGATCATTGTCGGCCGAAACATAGATATTGACCTTACTGCTGCCTGAGACGAAGTAGGTTCTTGCGACCTGATTGATCACTCTGCCGTTCTTGAGTACGCCAGCACGGAGCACATGGTTGCCATCGGTGTCAAATGTCACTGTAGCCTCGTAGGTAGAAAGTTGCCTTCCATTCGTGGGCGAAGGCTCGCTGCCATCGGTCGTATAGACGATTACCGCATTGCTGTTGCTCGCCGTGATGCGGGGAGAGATGGCGTGGTCATAGGCACCGCTGGCCAAATCAATTGAGACGATAGGATTGTTCAGTGCCTGGGTATAGGTCGATGTCAAATCGAGTGCCACACCATCATTGAAACTCAAGAATACATCGCTGGTAATACCATTGATGTCTGCAGTCTTGGTCACATCGTTGCCATAACTCAGGATGAGATTAATCCTGCTGGCATGCACCATGGCATGAAGCCAAGTCACACCACCGATCACAACACTGTTAGAAGTGCTGTACTGCCAGCCCGGGAAGCTGCCGGTGAATGAATTGCCCTCATCGTCAAATGCATAAAGCCAAGGCAAGTTACCACCATCATACTTGACATAGACCATGATATTTTCATTGTCGGCACTACTATCTATCACATACTCACGGGTCACAATGCTGTTGGGACGCACATCACCGTTCGCCAGAACGCCCACCTTGAGAGAAGTCGTCCTGTCAAACGACAAATACAAACCCGCTGTATCAGTTATTTGTTTGCTGTAGGCATTCGGTTCACGGCCATCGGTGGTATAAACCAGTACCGTTCCCTCGCTCGACGGTTTCACATTAACAGCAACCGGTGCATTGTAGTTGCCACTGTTCCTGTCAATGACGGGATAGCCGTAAACAAGATCCTGCTTGACATTGCCATCGACCAGACCAGCCAACGACGAGGTAATGCTCAAGCGACAAGTGCCCTGGTCGTTACACCACACTTGGGTGAAACCGTCGGGCACACCAGCGCCCACCGACTCATCACCCAACTGCAGATACAGTTCACCTTTCTCGCCAGTAATGCGCCAAGCAATGCTGTAATAGCCAATCTCCTCAGGAGACCAGACAGTACTCTCATTGGTAATGCCTGCTGTGCGGCGCGCCTTGACGAAGCGAGCAATGAGGTCATGCCATGCGGGATTCATGAAATGCGGATAGAACAAGCATGGAGTGCCAGGCATTGCCAAAATAAAACAATTGGCCTCAACAATCTGGTTGTTGACACGGTGCATATAGTTACTGTTGCTGGCGTCAGTCGGCAAGTCCTTGAACGTATCATGGTTGTCGATAAACGTCACTGCATATCGTCTGAAACGGTAATCCCAAATGAGACCGTCATTCTTGAGCAGGCGGAAACTATGTCCCTGCGTATCATTGAAAGCCTGTCTTATCTGTTCCTGCAAAGGAAAGTCAAACGCGGCGCTCTGGAAACCGCCCTCACCATATACACCTTTAATCCACGACTTTATATCGTCGGATGTGCCCCAGAACTCACCAACCGAGAAAGTTGGTCTTACCATTGTGTTATAGTAAGCAAAGTGCTTGGGTTCAAAGCCACGAGCATAGTCATATCGGAAGCCTATGTAGCCCAACTCATCCTTCAGGTAGCGCAGATAGGTGATGATCTTTTGCTGCGTGGCAGGATTGTGGTGGTCCACATCTCTCGCCCATGGGCCCTTACCCGCGTCACCGCCGCAATCTGTATTGCCGCTGCCCATGCCGCACTCATCATCCCAGCAGATGTCTTTGCACTTGCCGTTCTCGTCCCATTCCCACTGGATACTATAGGTCTTGCCCGTCGTGGGGCCAATGACATTAATTTCATCGACAAAGTCATAAGCAAACTGCACACCCTCGTTCCATGTGCTCAGTCCACCCTTGTGGTTTGCCACGACATCCTCCATGGCTCCGGTTCCTGCGGCTTTATAGGCACTGATGAGGTTAATGAGCTCACTCTCGGTGCCGAAGTAACTCTTCGGGCTCCATGTCGTGCCATTGACATTATAGGTCTCACCACGATTATGGTCGAGATAGAAGACAGGCACAAAGCCCATGCAATCAGGGTTGTTGATCAGGTCACCATACCGTGTGCACACCCACGAACCGTTGTGGCCTGCACGCCATGCCTCGCCCTCGGTGGTGAAGACCGACTGGTCAGAGCAGACCGTTGCGCCGCTCTGCGGCAACCACAACAGGTCGATATAAGGAGCAATATTGTCCTTCTGGTTCAACAGCTCCACCCAGTTGGTGACAGGGACGAACCACTCATCGTTCTCGCCCCATCCGGCACCATACATGGTAGCCATCGTCTGGTTTCCTGATCCATTATAAGGACGGAAGCTATCCCAAAAGAAACCTTGCAATACCACACCGCCGTAGTCCGACGGCCATCCTTGAGCCATCAAACCGCATGCGGTAAACAATGTTAAAACAAATAGAGTAACAATCTTTCTCATAATACTGAATTTTTAGAGTTACTAATTCAGAACATAAACCTGACGCAAAGATAAATAAAGATTTCTTAAAAAACATCATCAAAATACAGGAAATTATTAGAAAAAATAAACGATTTTCATGCTTTTAAGTCTAAAAAAAGATGTAATTTAGCAGGTTGAAAATGGAAATGAAACGATTGTTGATCACATTGACCGTCGCGATGCTCATCGCCGGCAGTTTGTGGGCCAAGGATGATGAAGTCATCGTCACCCGCCAGTTGACCTTGTCTCAGCGCAATTCCTTGCCTGAGAAGACCATTACCGTAGAGATGAAACGACTGGTTTTCAACAAGAAAACCGATGCTGGGCTGATTGATGCCATCACTCATGTAATGGACACCATCGCGCAGGAAGAATACCAAAGCCGCACGTTTGTGCTGCTCATTGAGCCCAAATCCAGCGGTGAGATCGGCATTGCAGCCCATAACGATGACATTGTAACCCGCGGGAACAAGCAGGACGCCTACTATTACGGCGACATGGAGTATAAACGTTATCACTTTGTTCTCATCACCAGCAAGGAAAACCAGCAGTTGCTTGAACAGACGTTCAAGCGTCAAGGCAAAGTGAAATTCATACAGGAGTTTGAATTTGTGGACTTCAAGACGCCTCTTTATCCCACCAGTGTCTTCGGGGTGTGGTCGCCTGCAAAAGGTTTGACCTGGCAAGCCGTCATCATCAATGAGGATCCGAACAAGGACCGCGACACCTTTGACCTGCCAGCCCATCTCCAAGAATGAACAAGAGTGAACAACAAAACAAGATAACAATGAACGAAAACCTTAAAAACAACAAAAATTATGTAATCGCTATCGGGCGTCAGTTCGGTTGCGGAGGTCGTGAAGTGGGCCAACGCATCTCACAATTACTAGGCATCAACTACTATGACAAGCAGTTGCTGCTTGAGGCCTCCAAAGCAAGCGGAATCAACCCCGAAATGTTTGAAGCGGCCGACGAGCGCACGCCCAAATTCTTCCCGAGCCTGTGGCCACTAAATCTCGCGATGGCCGGCTCCAACTTCATCAGTGAGATTCCGATGAGCGACGACAGCATTTATAAGGCACAATGTCAGGTAATGAAGGAGCTGGTGGACCGCAAATCATGCGTTATTGTAGGGCGCACCGCTGACTATGTCCTGCGTGACTATTGCCAAGTCATCAGCGTGTTCCTGCACGCTCCTATCGACAACCGAGTGCAGCGCATTATTGATCGTGGCGATTGCGACAGCCGTGAAGCTGCCGAGAAGCGCAGCGACAAAATCAACAAGCTGCGTGCCGAGTACTACAACTTTTATACTGACAAACTGTGGGGCCACGCCGACAGCTATGACCTGAGCATCGACTCCAGCCTGTTAGGCGTTGAGGGAACCGCACAATTTATCGTTGACTTTGTAAAGAAACGTCTTGGCAACTCGTTCTAGCAGAATTATAGACACCTTAATTATTGTACGTCACAGAAAAAGCGCACCCTGCATGAGTCTATTCCAGACCTGCAGGGTGCGCAACCTTTTACTCGCTTACTGAGCATTCATCTACCGTTCATAAAATTCACTTTTTCCGAAATTCTTATCTGTGATCCTTATCTCTGTAAGGCAAGATCTCTCCATACATGGTGATGGGGGCTCCTCCCGAGACGCGAGCCACGGCACGCTTGCTATTATGGAACAAGGTAATGGTGACATCAGCATGAACTTGGCTGCTAACCAGCTGATACTGAACGAACATGTCGCCATTGTCATCGAACCGAACGCGCTTGTTGCGCACAGTGCCCTTGCCAGTCCATCCTCCCAATCCATTGGCTCCAGAATATCCCATATTGAGAGCAAACTGGATAATACCGTCATCACCCTGGACAAGAACAAAGTTTGAGTTACTGTTGATGTCGTGGTGACGGTAGCCCATGTTACCGATCTGGACATTATCGGCTACAAGCACAAAGTAACCACGCTGTATCGAGTTGGATGCTTTGGCATAAGCCATCTCGTCGTTCAGCTCACGCAGTTTTTTCTCACGCTCTTTGATTTCCTGCTCGGTTTCCTGAACAGGCTCGGCGGGAGTTATTATCTCTAACTTAACATCATCATCCTTAATCTCCTCTACCCCACTGGTAACCTGAGCTGTAGCACACGTTGTCGCAGCTAGGGCAGCACCTAATATCAAAATATACTTCTTCATTATTTTATTAGTTTTTATGATTAATGTTCTGTCTATTAGACATCGTTTTGACAATTTTGTTTAATTTTGCCTAAGAAAAAACATGAATTCATGGAGAGAAAAACAAGTCTGAAGTTAAGCACCCGTCTGATGGTGTTGCTTTTCCTGATGGGCGCAGGACTCATTGTCGCAAGTGTCTTGATGCTGCTTTTTGTAAAAATGGGGCTGCTTGCCATGCTCACTGTGCAGGATGTTATCGCATTTATTGCTCCAGCGATTGTGGCGATGGCAATATTCTACAGGCAACCGCTTCGCGTCATGTGCCTTGATCGTTTCCCCAATTGGAAGGTCGTGTTGCTGATAGTGCTATTCTATATTGTTTCGCTACCTGGAATGAACTGGCTTGTGTCGGTCAACCAAGCCATGACACTGCCCTCGTGGATGAGCGGCATTGAACAGATCATGCGCAAACTTGAAGAAAGCGCCACCGAGACAACCGAACTACTACTCGATATCACATCGGTGTGGCAGCTGATCTGCAGCGTGTTCGTCATTGGCATCATGGCAGGCGTCAGCGAGGAGGTACTCTTTCGCGGGGCAATGCTACGCACGATGCAAGACAGCCGATTGGGCACACATGCCGTGGTATGGATTGTCGCCATCATCTTCAGTGCTTTTCACATGCAATTCTACGGTTTTATTCCCCGCATGGTACTCGCCTTGTGGCTTGGATACCTGTTTGTGTGGACCCGCAGTTTGTGGGCACCCATTATCGCCCATGCTTTGAACAACAGCACTGTTGTCGTCATTAGTTACTTGGCCGGCAAAGGCATTGTCGGAGATGACTTTGGTGACCAATTTGGGTTGCCTGCCGACGGCGCATTTCCATGGCTTGCTGTCACCAGTGTGGTTCTTAGCATCGCTTTAGCAATCTTCGCTTCACGTCAGCTCAGAAAGTCAAAACTAGGCTCTATTGTCCCACTGGGTGATTGAACTTTTTTGGGGCTCCGGCTACTGCCCCATAACGCCTTTCCACACAGCGTTGCGCAGTGTGCCGGCATCATCGTCACAGCGGTACTCCCAATACATCGCTCCACGCATACCTTTTTCCTTGATAAACCGGCACTTCCATGCCAGTGACTCGCTATCCTCATAGGTGCAGACAAACACGCCGTCCTTCACCAAATAAGGGGCCTTAGCTACATCATCCCACATGCGGGTCACATCGGTGCGTTTCACGAGTGCGCCATAAGAGGTGTCGCCAAAATCCTTGACCGAACGGCCATAAAAAGGCACTCCCAACACCAACTTGTTCACAGGCATTCCAGCGTCGAGGTGCGCCTGCAGGGCTTCTTGCGCTGTCACACGGCCTGACTTCTCGCTGCGATATAGCGCTGCGTGGTGATATGGTGGGTTGCCCACGTCATACATCATGATGTTCACCAGGTCAACATAGGGTTCAATCGCTTTGAAATCCACAAAACGAGCGTCGGCAATCGTGGCGCATGAGAGCAGGTATTCCTTACCTAAAGCTTTGCGCAGTTCACGCATTAACAGAGAAAAATTGTCGATGTCTCGAGGTGATGAAGATATGCCGGCTTCGCTGCTGCTTGGATATTCCCAATCAATGTCGATGCCGTCGAGGTCAAATTCCTTGACAATGCGTTTGCAGTCCCTGGCAAAAGCCTTGCGACGCCGGTCGGTCGAAGCCATCTCGCTGAAACCACCGGCTGTCCATCCCCCAACACTCAACACCACATAAATCTTGTGGTATTTTTTCAGCCCCACCAGTTGTCGCAATCGGTCAGGATACTGAATCGTTACTCCGTCATAAGTCTTGTTCACATTGCCGAAGGCATAATTGATGTGCGTGAGCACCGAGCAGTCGGGCAGTTGCTTAAACTCGTTCCAGCCAGTCACATAGGCTGCTACCACCGGCCCGTCATCCTTATGTTTCTTTGCATGTAAAGGCATCAAGACCAACGCCAGCAGGCATACCAAAACCACTATTCTTTTCAACATATCATTAAAACAAAATGTTTCACATCAGCAGGCAAGGAACCAGTCTTTTTTCTACTCATGGCAAAGTTACAACGAATTCCCCAAACCCCAATTGCAATTATCTAATATTCCTCTGTAAAAAACAGCAAACCTATTGCGTCAGGTTTTGGCAATCCATCTGGCCGAAAATATTTTAGGGAGTATTTGAATTTGTGTCAAAAAAATGCCGTATATTTGCAGATTGCAAAGAATGCATTGATGGCCGATGCATTGACGTGCGGCACAAACAATTAATGTTCAACAAATTAGCATATAAACTCAAATACACCATATAGTTATGATGAAGAAATTTATCCTTATCGTGTGCGGCTCCTTTGTGGGAGCATTCCTTGCGTTCCTGATTTTCTTGTTTGCAGCCATGATCATGAGCTTTGGCATCATGGGATCAATGGGATCCAGCGGCAAGAAGGCTGTGAGCGTAAACAAGCATTCCATCCTCAAGCTCGACTTGGGTACCACCATCAACGAGCGTAGCGGTGGCGAAGAGATTGACATGATGACTTTGCTCAGTGGTGACATTATCCCATCAGATCTCGGTCTTAACACCATGATTTCGGCAATTGAGAATGCTGCAGAGGATGACAAGATCGAAGGCATCTATATCGAGTGTAATGGCGTGAATGCCGCTCCCGCCACCCTCAAAGCAGTGCGTCGTGCCCTCAAGGAATTCAAGAAAAGCGGCAAGTGGATTGCAGCTTATGGTCACGAAGGAATCAACCAGGCCGACTATTATCTGGCAAGTGTCGCCGATAGTATCTATCTGAATCCCGTTGGTGCAGTTGACCTGCACGGATTTGGTTCGGTCACTCCTTACATGAAAAAATTATTCGACAAGGTGGGTGTCGAGATGCAGGTGGTGCGTGTGGGCTCTTTCAAAAGTGCTGTTGAGCCCTATATTCTTAGCGAAATGAGCGAAGCGAACCGCCTCCAGCAGGAGCACTACCTCGGAGCCATCTGGAACGATATGCGCGACAGCATCGCTGCCGACCGCAAGTTGGCAAGCGCAGCCCTGAACACATTGTGTGACAGCGTGGTAGTTTGTTTCAACACGCAACGCCTCATCAAGGAGAAGCTGGTTGACAAGCTGGTTTATCTTGATGAGATGGAGGATATCCTGCGTGCCCGCACCAAGGTTGATAAAAAGGACGACCTTAACTACGTGAGCCCCGATGACATTGCCGATGACCTCGAGTTACCTGCAATTGGTGACCACATCGCAGTGGTCTATGCCGTGGGTGAGATTGACGGCGCTACCGGCATGTTATCAGGCGAGGAAGGTATTGACAGCAAGAAATTAAGCGAGACAATTCATAAATTGGCCAACGATGATAATGTCAAGGGCATGGTATTCAGAGTGAATTCTCCTGGCGGAAGTGCTTTTGGCAGTGAGCAGATCTGGAAAGCAATCAAAGATTTCAAGGCAACCGGCAAACCCGTTGCCGTGTCGATGGGCGACTATGCAGCATCAGGCGGTTATTACATTTCCTGCCTCGCCGACCGTATCTTTGCCGAACGCACGACTATCACGGGTTCAATCGGCATCTTTGGCATGATCCCTTCTTATCAAGAACTGGTTGAGAACAAACTGGGTGTCCATATGGAATCAGTAAAGACCAATGAGAATGCCGACTTGGGCGCTACTGGCAAGAAACTCAATCCTGTTCAACTTGCTGCAATGCAAAACATGGTGAATGAGGGTTACGAACTCTTCACAAAGCGTTGTGCTGACGGCCGTCATGTGAGTCAAGACTCCATCAAGAAGATTGCCGAAGGTCGCGTTTGGGACGGCATCACAGCCAAGCAGATTGGCCTGGTAGATGAGTTTGGCGGCATTGCCGAGGCAGTGAAATGGGTTGCCCAAAAGGCCAAGTTGGGTGATGACTACAGCACTCAGAACTATCCTGAGATGAAGGACCCGTTCCAGGCACTGCTTGAGAAATACACCCAAACCCGTTACGAGTCCCGCATGCGCGAAGAGATGGGGCCACTCTATGAATGGCACCAGCAGTTGATACAGATTCTGGGTCGTGACCGCATTTTGTGCCTCATGCCCGAGGGTAAAATTCAGTTCTAATTAAAAACTAAACAGTGATACCTGGGCTATAGTCCTATGGCTTCAATAGATCTGACCAAAATACTCAACAAAGACCGGCGCAAGTCGGTTGTTGATGCGTTGCTGACACCATTCTCATGGGGATATGGTGCCGGCGTGTGGCTGCGCAATACCGCATTTAACATGGGCGTGCTGCCCGAAGAGGAGTTTGACGTACCTGTTGTCTCGGTTGGCAACATTACAGTTGGCGGAACCGGCAAGACACCGCATGTGGAGTATATCATCGAGGCGCTTTACAGGCGATACCATGTGGCGGTTCTCAGCCGTGGCTACAAACGTAAAACCAAGGGATTTATCCTTGCCAGCAATACCATGACACCCCGCGACATCGGCGACGAGCCCTACCAGATATACCGAAAGTATGGCGGACTTGTCACACTCGCCGTGTGCGAGCGACGCCGCAAGGGCATCCGTGAGTTGCTGCGCATTGACCCTGACATCAACCTGATACTGCTTGACGACGGTTTTCAACACCGTTATGTAAAGCCCAAGGTGAATATTGTCTTGGTCGATTACAACAGGCTCCCCTATGAGGACCACCTGCTGCCGTTGGGCAGTTTGCGAGAGCCGGCCGAGCGCTTGCTGCGCTGCGACATGGTGGTGGTCACCAAATGCCCGTCTGATCTCACAGCCATGGACATCAGGATGTTGAAGAAGAACCTTGACCTCTTTCCGTCACAACAGTTGTTCTTCAGCAATATCCGTTATGCCGATCCAGTTCCGGTATTCCCCATCCAGTCGCCTCAACTCACGTCGCTGCAATGGCTGCGTGACGACGACGCTGTGCTGTGTCTTACCGGCATTGCCACCCCCAAGCCCTTGGTACGCTATCTGCGCCAGTTCTCGACCAATATCAAGGTCATGCACTTTGATGACCACCACTTCTTTACCCGTCGTGACTTTAGTGACATATTCAAGGTGTTTAAGGGCATGGAAGGCAAGCGCAAATTCATCATCACCACCGAGAAAGATGCGGTTCGCATCATGAACAATCCTTATTTCCCGCCCACCAAGCGAAACTGCATCTACTATATTCCCATGCGAGTGGGATTTCTTGAAATGGAAGGATCCAATTTCATTGAGGACCTTGTCAAGAAAATTGACGGTATCGAGTAATACCGATACCATCTTCAAACCTGTAGAAAAATCAACATCAAAACAATCATTCTTATGGCAAACGACATCAACTGGCTGGAACGCATCAAAGAGACCAGCGACTTTATCCGAGAGCGCATGAACGGTAAGCAGCCCAAAACAGCTATCATCCTGGGAACAGGACTTGGCGAGGTTGTGAACCGCATCAATATCGATATAGAAATCCCTTACGGCGAAATCCCCAACTTTCCCGTTTCGACAGTTCAAGGTCACAAGGGACGCCTTATTTTCGGCACATTAGGCAACAAGTACATCATGGCCATGCAAGGCCGCTTCCACTACTACGAGGGCTACACGATGCAGGAGGTAACCTTCCCCATCCGTGTGATGAAGGCACTTGGAATCAAGACCTTGTTTGTATCTAATGCCTCTGGCGGAATGAATCCCAACTTCAAGGTGGGTGACTTGATGATCATTACCGATCACATCAATGTATTTCCCGAGCACCCGCTGCACGGCAAGAACATCGATGAACTTGGCCCCCGCTTTCCCGGCATGGGCGAAGCCTACAGCAAACGCCTCATCCAGATGGCCCGTGATATTGCTAAAGAGAAAAACATCCGCTTGATGGAGGGTGTATATGTGGGCACACAGGGCCCGACATTTGAGACGCCTGCCGAGTATCGCTATTTCTGGCGTATTGGCGGAGATGCCGTCGGCATGAGCACCGTGCCCGAGGTCATTGTCGCCCGTCATGGCGACATGGAGGTTTTCGGCATTTCGGTCATTACCGACCTGGGGGTTGAGGGCATCATTGAGAAAGTCTCGCATGAGGAAGTCCAGAAGGCTGCAGCAGCCGCTCAGCCCATCATGGCAATGCTGGTTCAGGAAATCATCAACCGCTTCGAGGAACTTTAATCCAGAGGCTGGCTTTATGGGCCATAAAAGCCTTAAGGAGGACTACTAAAAACTAAGATTTAGGAATAAACACTTTAAAATGAAGGAAACTGAGATTTCCACTCTTGGAGAGTTCGGGCTGATTGATCACCTCACCCGCTCTTTTCCTGTTCGCAACGACTCGACGCATCGCGGCGTGGGCGACGATTGCGCCGTCATCAACTACGGCAAGGACCGTGAAACGCTTGTCACTACCGACCTTCTGCTCGAAGGCATCCACTTCGACCTGACCTATGTGCCACTGGTGCACCTAGGCTACAAATCCATCGTGGTCAATCTGAGCGATGTGTATGCCATGAATGGCACTCCTCGTCAGGTGACAGTGTCACTTGGCATCAGCAAACGTTTCACCCTGGAGCACATCGAACAACTCTATGAGGGAATGCGCATTGCTTGCGATCATTACGGTGTGGACCTGGTGGGTGGTGACACCAGTGCATCGGTCACCGGACTCATCATCAGCGTCACTTGCCTGGGCGAGGCGGCAAAAGAAGATATCGTCTATCGCTCGGGCGCACGGGACACCGATCTCATCTGCGTGAGCGGCAACCTGGGAGCAGCCTACATGGGACTCCAATTGCTGGAGCGTGAGCGCCGTGTGAGTGCCGAGATGAAAGACAAGGACTTCCAGCCCGACTTTGCCGGCAAAGAGTACATCATCGAGCGTCAGCTCAAACCCGAAGCCCGTCGTGACGTTATCGATGAACTGCGTGAGTTGGGCATCCGTCCCACCGCCATGATGGACGTGAGCGACGGATTGTCAAGTGAGCTGCTACACATCTGCAAGAATTCGAATGTGGGCTGCCGGGTATATGAAGACCGAATTCCCATCGACTATGAGACGGCGCTGATGGCCGAGGAACTGAACATGAACCTTGTTACCGCGGCCATGAACGGCGGCGAAGATTACGAGTTGCTGTTCACTGTGCCACTTGCCGACCACGACAAGGTGGCCCGCATGAAGACCGCCAAACTGATTGGCCGCATCACCCAACCCTCATTGGGAGCCTATTTGGTAACGCGCGACGATCAGGAAATGGAAATCCGAGCCCAAGGATGGAACGCTTTTACTGACAAAAGCGAAACTTCAGCATCGGAGTAATTGAACAATGGCCGAATTAAGCAATATTACCTTTTGGGACAAAATTAACGAAGCCACAATAAGGTTTGTACGCGAACACCGCGAAGACGATGTCCGCTTGCTTGCGCTTAGCGGCCACAAAAATCCAGACATCAACCTTCAATGGGCCTTGGAACAGATTCAGGGCTGGCAAACCGCACGCCGCAAACTGCCGTCATGGTCTGCAGTCGAAGGCATCGTCTATCCCCCTCACCTGTCAATGGAGCAGTGTTCAAGTGAAACAACAGCTCTGTACAAATGCAGCATCATTGATCAACTTCCCAATACATGCCGTGGCATGCTCGTTGATTTGACAGGCGGCTTCGGGGTTGACTTTGCGTTTTTGGCGCGGCAGTTTGAAAAAGCTATATATGTGGAGCGACAAGAGCATCTTGTCGAAACCGCTCGGCACAACTATGAACTGCTGAACGGCGACAGCCACACCCAAGCCGCCTTCATGAATGTTGATGCCGAGAAAGCAATTGATAGTCTTCCGGGAGACTATCCTCCTGACTCCACCCTATTCTATCTTGACCCTGCACGACGCGATAACAAACAGACACGAACCTATGCCATCGCCGACTGCACCCCCAATGTGCTGGAGCTGTTGCCACGCTTGATCCAAAGGGGGAATCGAATATTGCTAAAACTGTCACCAATGCTCGATTGGCACAAGGCCGTGGACGATTTGGGAGACAATGTTGCCCAGGTACATCTTGTGAGCGTGAAAAACGAATGCAAGGAACTGCTAATGCTGCTGGATTCCTCACATTGTGGCGAGCCAACAATCTATTGTGTTAACGACAACCAGACTCTTGCCTACACACCGTCGCAGCAAAAAGGACTGTCCTTGGCTGCAGCCAAAGATGCAGAGGCCCCCTACATGTACGAGCCTAACTCATCGGTCATGAAAGCGGGTTGCTTCAGTCTGCTCACACAACGTTACCCTGTGACCGCTTTGTCGTCCGACAGCCATTTGTTCCTTTCCCGTGAAAGAGTCATGGATTTTCCCGGGCGGTGCTTTGCCGTCACCATGGTGACAACAATGAACAAGAAAAGTCTGGCGACAGCACTCAAAGGCACCCGCCAAGCCAATGTTGCCACACGCAATTTTCCCTTGACCGCCCAACAGCTGCGCAAGCGTCTTCATCTTGCCGAAGGGGGCGACAACTACATTTTCGGCACCACGACAGCCAGCGGGGATCATCTCCTCTACATCTGCAAGAAAACATTATAGAATATCACCCATTCTCATCGGCATGAGATTTAAAAACGTTGAAAATGAATAGATTAGGAATACTTGTTATATTAGCAGCATGCTTTGCGGCGTCTTTCGGAAAAACTGTCGAACCAGTGGACTATGTGAGCACGCTGGTAGGCACTGAGTCGAGTTTCCAGTTATCGACAGGTAACACCTATCCTGCCATCGCCATGCCCTGGGGCATGAACTTTTGGGTGCCGCAAACCGGCAAAAACGGTGACGGCTGGCAATACACCTATGGTGCCAACAAGATACGCGGTTTCAAACAGACACACCAGCCCAGCCCATGGATCAACGACTACGGACAGTTCTCTCTGATGCCGACCGTGGGCGAACCCGTGTTTGATGAGGAAAGACGTGCCAGTTGGTTCTCTCACAAGGCCGAGTTGGCTACCCCATACTACTATCAGGTTTATCTCGCCGATTATGACATAACCGCCGAGGTGGCTCCCACCGAACGCGCCGCCATCCTGCGTTTCACTTTCCCTGCGACCGACCAAGCCAATGTCGTGATTGATGCCTTTGACAAGGGATCGGAAATCACTATTGCACCCGATAAACGCACCATCTACGGCTACACTACCCGAAACAGCGGAGGTGTGCCTGACGGATTCAAAAACTACTTCGTCATCGTGTTTGACCGTGCGTTTAGCCACTTCATTACAGTGGAGGACAGCATCACCCATGATGAAGGAAGACAAGTCTCTTGCAATCATGCCCAGGCCGTAGTCACATTCAGTGTTCCAAAAGGCTCAAAAGTCAGTGCCCGTGTGGCCTCGTCGTTTATCAGCCCTGAGCAAGCACGGTTAAATCTTGAAGAATTAGGCGCCGATAATCTTGAAACCATCAAGGATAAAGGGCGCCAACGCTGGAACGATATTCTAGGGCGCATCGAAGTTGCAGACGACAATATCGACCACTTGCGCACGTTCTATTCATGCCTTTACCGTTCGGTGCTCTTTCCTCGCAGTTTCTACGAGATTGACGCCAACGGCCAGCCAGTTCATTACAGCCCTTATAACGGTCAAGTATTGCCTGGACGGATGTTCACCGACACGGGCTTTTGGGACACTTTCCGCAGCCTCTTCCCTCTAGTTGACCTTGTCTATCCCTCAATGGGTGCCTGGATGCAGGAAGGATTGGTGAACACATGGCTCGAAAGCGGCTTCTTGCCCGAATGGGCCAGTCCCGGACACCGTGACTGTATGGTGGGCAACAACAGTGCCTCAATAGTTGCTGACGCTTACCTGAAAGGTCTGGAAGGCTATGACATCGACAAACTGTGGGAGGCCGTGGTGCATGGAGCGAACTCAGTTCATCCCAGCATCAAATCAACAGGACGATTGGGATTTGAGGAATATAACCGGTTGGGATACATCCCCTATGACGCGGGCATCAACGAGAATGTTGCGAGAACATTGGAATATGCCTATGACGACTGGTGCATTTACCGCTTGGGCAAAGCATTGGGCAAACCTGAGAGCGAGATTAACGTCTTTGCTGAGCGGGCCATGAACTACCGTAACGTGTTTGACCCCGAAACCAAGCTCATGCGCGGTCGCCTTTCCAATGGGGAGTTCCAAAGCCCCTTCAGCCCGCTCAAGTGGGGCGATGCCTTCACCGAGGGCAACAGTTGGCACTACACATGGAGCGTGTTCCATGACCCGCAGGGATTGATTGACCTGATGGGTGGCGAAGACACATTCTGCCAGATGCTGGATTCAGTCTTCTCTGTTCCCCCGTTGTTTGACGACAGCTACTATGGATTTACCATCCATGAGATACGCGAGATGCAAATCATGAACATGGGCAATTATGCCCACGGCAACCAGCCCATACAACACATGATTTATCTCTACAACTATGCCGGCCAGCCATGGAAGGCACAGTACTGGATTAGACAGGTGATGGACCGGTTGTACAGTGCTGCCCCTGACGGATATTGCGGTGACGAGGACAACGGCCAGACTTCGGCTTGGTATGTATTCTCGGCTTTAGGCTTTTATCCCGTATGCCCTGGCAGCAACCAGTATGTAATAGGAACGCCTTATTTTGACCAGGTGACAATCCACCTGGAGAATGGCCAGCGCGTGAACATTTCGCGCGAGGGCAAAGGCTGCTACATTGACGACATGACCATGGACGGCAAACGTTATACCCGAAACTACTTGGCACACAATCGCCTCATGCAGGGCTGCGACATCAGCTTCTTCATGAAAGATCGACCTAACCGCCTGCGAGGCGTCAGTCAAGAAGACTGTCCTTACTCATTCTCCTCAGAAGAATGATTCGTTCACACAATAGAACATAATTCTAGAAATATCCCCAAAAATGGGGATATTTTTTATACTAAAAACCATAAAAAAAGGGATTGCCTACATAATATAGTGGGAGTAATTTTGCATGCTGGATAGAAATATAACGACGACATGAAAACAAATCAAAACAAAGATAACAACACATTGGCCACACGCCTGCTTGATAACGAGCCTGTAGGCAGCACCGTGCAAGTGGTTCGCGTGATGGGCGACGGCGCATTCCGACTTCGTTTACTGGAGATGGGCTTTGTGCGTGGCGCACAAGTCACCGTTATCAAGAACGCTCCGTTGCAAGACCCAGTGGAATATATGATCATGGGTACACACATCTCGCTGCGCCACAGCGAGGCCGCCAAGATTGAAATCACCGACAAGGACGCTGAATTCTGCGATATGGACGACGCCTTCAAGGGCATTGTCGAAACCGAAGTTGCAGGTCTGGATCCGATGGCCGACAACGTCTTGAGAGTAGTACTTATCGGCAACCCTAACTGCGGCAAGACGTCGCTATTCAACAGCGTGACCGGTGCCAAGGAAAAAGTGGGCAACTACGGTGGTGTCACTGTCGACAGCAAGGAGGGATGGTTCAACATCGATGGTCACAAGGTGCAGCTGGTCGATCTGCCTGGCACCTACTCGCTGACAGAGTTCTCGCCCGAAGAGATGTATGTGCGCACCTACATCCGCGACAACCATCCCGATGCCATCCTGAACATCGTGGATGCCGGCAATCTTGAACGCAACCTGTACCTGACCACACAGATCATGGACATGAACATCCCCATGGTCATTGCACTAAATATGTGGGATGAACTGGAAAAGAGCGGTGACAAACTTGACATCGAAATGATGAGCCGCCTGTTGGGCGCCCGCATGATTCCCATCACTGCCTTCAACGGCCGTGGCGTGAAAGAGTTGCTGCGAGCAACGATGGAGACCATCAACGAGAGCGAGAAAGAAACGAAACACCACAATGTGAACTATGGCACACTGATTGAAGACAGCCTGAAAGAGTTGGGCGGAATGTGCCCTAATCTAGACCGATATACCGTGCTCAAGGTCATTGAAAATGACCAACATGCCATCGACCTGCTTAACAGCCAAGATAATGCCGAGGAAGTAAAGGCAGCAGCTGCCGAGATGCGCCAACGCATCGAACGTGACTACAACAGCGACATCGTGAGCATCATCTCTGACCTGAAATACGGATTTGTACGCGGTGCGCTTGCCGAGGCACTGACGCCGAACCCCAACCGCACAACAGGTGAGACCAAACCGGGTTACTCGATGGACCGACTGCTGACCAACAAATGGCTGGCTCTGCCCATCCTGCTGGTGCTGATGTGGCTGATGTTTGAGGCGACCTTCACTTTGGGCGCTTATCCGCAAGAATGGATTGAAAACGGCATCGGCTGGATAGGTGAATGGGTCAGCAGTGTGATGCCCGACGGCATCCTGCGTGACCTGATTGTCGACGGCATCATCGGAGGCGTGGGCGGCGTACTGGTCTTCCTGCCGCAGATTCTGATTCTGTTCTTTTTCATCTCGCTGCTGGAGGACAGCGGCTACATGGCAAGAGCTGCATTCATCGTGGACCGCGTCATGCACCGCGTTGGCTTGCACGGCAAGTCGTTTATCCCCTACCTCATCGGCTTCGGCTGCGGAGTTCCCGCCATCATGGCAACGCGCACACTTGAAAACCGCCGCGACCGTCTGGTTACCATTCTCACCGTGCCCTTCATGTCGTGCTCGGCACGTCTGCCGGCCTATCTGCTGCTTGTGGCAGCATTCTTCACAGCCAAGCAGGGGTTGATATTAATGAGCATCTATCTGGTAGGCATTTTGGTGGCCGCTATCACCGCTATTATACTGAGTAAAACCATCCTGAAGCACGATAAGACACAGTTTGTGATGGAACTGCCTCCTTATCGCCGTCCCACCGCACGCAATGCAACTATCCACATGTGGAGCAAGGGAAAACAGTACCTGCAGAAGATGGCGACCGTGATTCTTGCTGCATCCATCATCGTGTGGGCGCTGGGCTACTTCCCCCGTCATGAGGGACAGACGCCACAGCAGCAGATCGAAAATTCTTTCATGGGACAGATGGGCAAGGCCATCGAACCGCTGGTAGAACCGCTTGGCTTTAACTGGCAGATGGGTGTCAGTGTGCTCACAGGTGCGGCCGCCAAGGAGATCGTTGTCTCGACGATGGGTGTCTTATATACCGGTGAAGCCGATGCCGACGAAGAGAGCACCCCGCTCAAAGAGAAGTTGCAGACGGCCACTAAGCCTGACGGAGAGCATGTTTTCAACCCGATTGTCGCCTACTCATTCATGCTGTTCATCCTGCTCTACTTCCCCTGCATAGCGGCTCTTGCAGCCATCAGGCGTGAGGCGGGAACCAAGTGGATGGTGTTTGAGATCTTCTACACGACCGCCGTGGCATGGCTCGTGTCATTCATTTTCTATCAGATAGCTATTAGACTCTAGACGTTAAGTTATAGGACATGGATAAGACAGCAATTATTCAGACGATTTTGGTACTGGCCATCGTTGCCGTGGCACTGGTTTATGTGCTGAGACGTGTTATCAAGACGAGCCGCGGTAAGGGTGACTGCGGCTGCGGTTGCGGCAAAGACTGCAAAAACGATAAAGTAAAAAAAACGTATTAACCGAACAGGTGGCGGAAGGCATCCTCGACACGGGAAACCTCCACGACTTTTATGGTCCAAGCATCACGCTTGACGCCCTTGAGGTTGTTCTTGGGGATGATGATGGTGTCAAAGCCCAGTTTTTGAGCTTCGGTTACGCGTTGCTCACAACGTGTAACCTGACGTATTTCGCCCGATAATCCCACCTCGCCTGCAAAGCACACACCAGTACTAATGGCCATATCCACATTGGACGACAAGATGGCACTGATGACAGCCAGATCCAAAGCGGGGTCGTTGACTTTGAGGCCCCCAACGATGTTGAGAAAGACATCCTTCTGTGCCAACTTGAAACCAAGGCGTTTTTCCAAGACTGCCAGCAACATGTTCATGCGTCGCTGGTCAAAGCCGGTGACCGAACGCTGTGCGGTGCCATAGGCTGCCGTGCTCACCAATGCCTGCACCTCAATGAGGAAAGGCCGCATGCCATCGATGGTCACACCAATAGCTGTCCCAGATAGTTCAGAGTCACGATCGCTCAAGAGCAACTCGCTGGGATTGGTCACCTCGCGCAATCCGTCCTCCTTCATCTCATAGATGCCGATTTCATTAGTATTGCCGAAGCGGTTCTTGATGGGACGCAGGATGCGGTACAGGTAATTGCGGTCACCCTCGAACTGGATGACGGCATCGACGATGTGCTCCAGCACTTTGGGACCCGCGATGCTGCCTTCCTTGTTGATGTGACCGATGAGGATGACGGGAGTGTAGGTTTCCTTAGCGTAGCGTTGGAATGCAGCAGCACACTCACGCACCTGAGTCACGCTGCCTGGAGCGCTTTCCAACTGGTCGCTTGCGATGGTCTGAATCGAGTCAACAATTATAAGTGCTGGCTGGAAAGACCGTATGCTGCTGAAAATTTTGTCCAATGATGTCTCGCACAGCAGGTAGCATTCGCAATCCATGCGTCCGCCGGCGATGCGATCGGCACGCATGCGCAACTGCTGCGGACTTTCCTCGCCCGAGACATAGAGCACACGACGCGAGCGTATGCGCAACACATTCTGCAAAACGAGCGTTGACTTGCCGATGCCCGGCTCACCGCCCAGCAATACAATGCTCCCAGGCACAAGACCACCACCCAAAACCCGATTCAACTCGCCGCTGGGCAGGTTGATGCGAGGCTGGTCCTCGGCTCGAATTTCAGAGATCTTTACTGGTTCGGCCACCTGATGACTCCCCTCTACCGATGGTGAATATCGCACTGATGCCGACTTGGGGGCCTTGGGTTCCTCAATATAGGTATTCCATTCACCGCAAGCAGGGCACTTGCCGAGCCACTTGGGCGACTCGTTGCCGCAATTTTTGCAGAAGAAAGTTGTCTTGTATTGCTGTTTGGCCATGATTGACAGATAAAATTTATCTCCTGAAGAACTCACTGATGGTGATGGCGGCAGCAACGCCCACGTTGAGCGACTCGCTGCCGGCACTCTTGGCCTTGGGGATGAGCAGGCGATGGTCGGCATGCTTGCCCACCTTGGCACTGATGCCCTGGCCCTCGTTGCCGAAGATAACGAAGCCCGTTTTGCCCAACTCGCTGTGGTAGATGTCCTTGCCGTCAAGGAAGGTGCCATAGACGGGAAGGTCGGGGTACTCCTCGAACAGAGCTTCCAGATCGCCATAGTGAACCTTGACACGGGCGATGGCACCCATCGTTGCCTGCACCACCTTGTGGTTATAGACATCGACAGTGGTCTTGCTTGCAAAGATATCGCGGATGCCGAACCAGTCTGCCAGACGAATAATTGTGCCCAAATTGCCAGGGTCCTGGAGGTTATCCAGAACGATGTTCAGGCTCTTGGCAACATTATCCTTGTCTATGACATCGGCAGGCTTCTCATAGACGGCGATGACGTCGCTAGGCGTGTCGAACTGCGAGATGCGCGCCATCTGCTGCCCGTTAGCAAACACGATTTTGTCGTAGTGCTCGGCTGTGCCACACTGCTCATACCACGAGCGCTTGGCTATGAGCCATCGGCAATTGAAGTGTTGCCACGTGTCACGCACGCACTTGGTACCCTCGGCTACAAACAGGCCTTCGTCGTCACGATATTTCTTGGCAGCCAGGCTTCTTACCACCTTGAGGATGCCATTGTTCATATCCATCATACTGTTTTATGCTCTCTTTGCGCCACAAGCTCGTTGAACCGCAGCAGAATTGTACAAAATTCTTCGCTTAGCAGTGCGATAACATGTTGGGAGATCTCGTTGGGTACTTCCCAAACAGCTGATGCTATCGGACCAGCAATCGCTGCCAACGTGTCGGCATCGGCAGCAAGGCTCACCGCCAGTCTGACAACGTCCTCGTAGTTGTATCCTTCCAAATAGCAAGTGATAGCTTCGGGGACCGTGGTCTGACACAACTCGTTGAAACCGTAATCGTGCCTGATCTGTTCCAGCGTGCGACTCAAGTCATAGCCGATTTCCTTTTCAATATATTCTTTGATTTCCTCTTTCTTCTTGCCTTGACGCGCCAGGAAGATAGCCGCAGCGGTGGCCTGGGCACCCTTGATGCCCTCGGGATGATTATGGGTAACCTCAGCCGAGACCTTGGCTAGGCTTAGTGTCTCGTCGAGTGTCTTGGCGTAATAGCCCACAGGGCTCACACGCATCGCTGAGCCGTTTCCATAAGAGTTATAAGGTTGCGGATTCTTGGCAATGATCCACTGGGCAAAACGACCGCCATAGCCTCGCCACTGATAGCGATTGCACAGGTCTTGCATCATCTCGACTAGGCGCTCATGGGTGTGTTCCTGATCCTCGAGCAGCCACAGGGCATTAGCAATGGTAAGCACCGTGTCGTCGGTAAAAGTGCTTTCAGGCGTGAACAGTTCAAAGTTATAGTCACGCGTAGGGTTAAACTCGTATGCCGACCCAATCACATCGCCGGCAATGGCTCCAATTATTCCTTTCATAATGACTTATGTTTTGAGATTACAAATATACTGCTTTTTTGCCAATCCCGGCACGAGCAGGGCATCAATTTTTCAAGAAGCCCAAGGGATGAGATATTGCGCCCCCACACGAGGAGCAGCAGCCTGTTGTACACTAACAGACATGACCGGGCGCCGCATGGACGCAAGAGCCGTCACATCGCGCCAGCCCTGGGTGCAGTTGCGCACAGTCAATACCGCCATACCTACATAACGGCCAGCTATTTCAAGCAGGGCTTGTTTCACGTCTTCAAGGCTTGAGAAGCAGGTTCCATTCACACTGGCAAGACGACGTCCGTGGCAGTCGAGCGTGGCACAAATCCGGTCTCCACAATTCACGATGTTTGCAATGTTCTTGTTCATAATCATTCCTCCTTATTTTAGTTTTACACTGCAAAGGTAGAAGAACAAGGTGCCAAATTTTGGCACTGTAATCCAAAAGAAACATAAAAGCAACAGCCACCGTTGACTATCCCTAATAATACTTGACAGATTTGAGAGCGATTCATTTAAATCTGGAAGAAAATGAAGTATTTTCGGGAATAATAACTACCTTTGTAATTATATAACCGCATAAACTTTTAGCACTGTCCCATTCATTCAAATCCTTATGGAAACAACAACAATAGATAGCCGTAGCAAAAAAAGAATGTTCGAGGAAATCAAGGACAAATGTAAATCAAGAGCACGGGCAAGCATCTTTGCTTATCTGATTTCCATGCTGATTGTAATAGTGACCATCATATTTTTGGATCGAACACTTGATCCACATGAAATTAAAGATATCATAACCTTCATAGTCTCTATCATACTTCTTTGCATGAGTGGATTGTTTGCTCTGCTCGGTTATCGGTTTTACAAGAAAATTGACAGTCTTGACACCCCCGAGCAGTTATTGCAAAACTACAAAAAGAAGAACCGAAACCTCAAAATATTTTTACTTGTGTTTTGGCTTGTCCTGATTGGAGAGAGATTTGCCAAGAGTGTCACTGATGTCAAAAACCTTTATGAATGCGTGCTATTGGGTATAGTGGCGTTGGCAGCAGTATACTTAATGTTTGTGATTTATAGAAATGACAATTTGAGCCGCAAGGATAAGGAGATCATAGAGCAACTGCACGATCTGATTGACAATAAATAATGCAGTCTACTTATGGTAAAAAAATCGCTGTTTTTTATAACTTTTTGTACTCATCAGTGTCTAAATAATGGAAACAATAAAAACTAAAGTATTATGACACTTGATGAATTTTACAGTTTGAGCAAAGAAGAATGCTTTGAGAGACTCAAGGACGAGAGCCGGGCTCAAGCAAAACAGAGGCTGTGCGGTGGTGTGGTGATAACGCTTCTTATCTTAGCCACCATTACTTACATAGTGTTAAGTAAACCTCAAGAATTTGAGTATTACACTAATACTTTTTACATTTGTTTGTTGTCTATTCTCTGTATTGCAGCAGTCTGGTTCACTGCGAACAATCTTAGGTTTCTCCGGCTTATTGACAGCTTGGAAGCTCCTAAACATTTGTTGCACTGGTATGAAAAAATGATTAAGAATAACCGCAACGCTTCATGCCTGTTATTGTTGGGGGGCATTATCTCCTTCTATCCTGAGGTGGCTTACCATTTCAAATACTGTGATTTGATATGGACATTAACGGATTTGACGTTTAAGGTTGCATTGCTCGCATTATGGATTTACTTATATTTTAAAGTCCAATTGTGGTGGGGATACAAGACCCGCCGTGACGAGGAAATCACCGACCGGCTACAAGACCTCATCGACATTAAGTGAGCGCAATGCCATGCTTGCATGAGCTTTGTCGAACGAGAACGATTTATCCAAATCACCGAATAATAAACGCAAGTAAAAATAATAATCGCATTTACCCTACGTTAATCAGTAGTATTAAATATGTAAACAAGGGTAATGATATGAGAAAAATAAAGTTTTTAGGTTTTATTCTAATACTGTTCTTGGCATCATGTGGTGACGATGATGTCAAGAGTTTTGACTCAAGTAAGCTTGAGGGCATTTGGGCACAAGTATTCGATAGTAGAATACAAGATGCGAGTGTCGTTAAATATGTGTTCTATCCCGAAACATCTTATTCAGGTCGAATTGTACTTTATAAATCAAATTGGCCTGATGAAGGATGGACGGTTACTGACCTTCATTACCGAGTTGGTGAAACAGCACACATGAACATCTTCACTGGCAAGGAACATGATGGGCAAACCAAGATTTATATCGAGTGTGACATCCACAAACTCACAAAAACCGAAATGGTTTGGTATAAAACTGATTCCAAAGAGGAAATGGCCCGTTTTAAGAAAGACAGCAAAATAGACAATAACTGATATAACAACTTCTTTTCAAGGTCTAATCGGTTAAGCAACTTATACCAAAATTATAAAACTAAGGGCAAATGCCAGCGCCTCATGAACAATAAATCACCGAAATCTAAAAGAAAGAAAGTGTTTAGAGCGATAAAATCGCTACCTTTGCCTACGTTTACAGAACGATAAATCGGAATTTAGGTGCAAGCCGAATGCAGAGCCAAGTTTACTTGAACTATGCTGAGGGAAGTCCTAAATGCCATGAAATGGAATTTAGTGGCAATAATGATAGAACGAAATCAAGATGGAACAGAAAACTAAATCAAAAGGACTGATTGCTCGTATTTTGGGAGAACAGCCTACACCAGACCATAAAACTGTTGTCCGGTTTATGTTTCTAGCGCTGTTATTTTGGCCGATAGGTTTCTTTGTGTCCATATTCTTCTGGGATGCGCCAATCCAATCCTCTATTGACGAGATTTGCCGTTGGGGTGCAATGCTGACCATTTGGCTTTACCCTATCTACCTACTGCCATTACTGAGGTTGTGGTTTATACTTTCCAAAAAACTGGGGAGGACATGGCTGTTCAATTGGTGCCCATTGATACCTGTGGCTGTTTTCTGCCTTTTTCTGGTAGTCGCATCAAGTTCATTCGCCGAAAGTAAACCTGAAGGTTATGATCCTTCGACCTATAAACGCCTAAACAAAACGTATACATTCGATGTTAACCATGTTTATTATAGGTATAATAATAGCTATAAGATATTGGAAGGGGCAGACCCAAGTACATTCAAGGTCCTGAGCGTTGATTATGCAGCCGATATGCACCATGTATGGTTTCATTGCAATATGATAGAAGGAGCAGATCCTGCCACTTTTGTCTTACCAGATGGCGATATTTTATCTCTTGGTTATGCTCGTGCTCATGACGCACACGATTACTACATGGGAGAAGTGCCTCTCCATGTGGCAAATATGGGAAGTTTTAGACTGATTGACAGTAAGTGGGCTTTAGATAGCCTTCAGGTCTATTATCTCGGTATCGTTGGCAATACATATAATAGAGCTGTGTCTGCAGGTGATTACCGCACGTTTAAGGTTTTAAATGAATTCTATGCAGTTGATTCCAAGTGTGTCTATTACAAAAACAACATAGTAGAGGGAGCAGACCCAGCGTCTTTCGCTGTATTGAAGGGGGAAGATCTCTATGGCCAAGACAAGCACCATGTGTATTATGAGGGAACACGAGATCGACTACGTGAAAAATCGCGTCAAGGCAAATCTCAAGTTGGCAAATAAGTAAATTCCAATTTATCGGTACGTCTTTTCACAGCATACGCGGTTGATTTACCTTTGCGGCAAATCAACCGCTATTCTTTCATATAGAGAAAACATACGCTAACGCTCAAGTTTCATTCGCTTGATTGTTAGCGTATTAGTTTGTTTGAGCGGTAAACGGGACTCGAACCCGCGGCCCTCAGCTTGGGAAGCTGATGCTCTACCAACTGAGCTACTACCGCAAACTAATGATATGAACCAGCGCAATAGATGCGCCTGACTGTCATGCCGTCTCGTTGATCACGTCGGTGACGCTATCGCCGTCCTCAGTGACATAGTAACGGACGGTCAAAGTGTCGTTGATTGCCCATGATGCACGTCTTTCACTGTCAAGGTCAGGATAACTGAACTCAACGGTATCGTCACCGACCTTGAGATAGACACTGTTCATGGCACCGTCGATGGCCACACCGGTGACTTCAAGTGCGGTGTCCACACTGGTGGTGTCCTTTGGATTCTCCTTTCCGGGATCTTGCTGGCCCTGGGTGCAAGCAAGAAACGACATCGAAAATATCAGGCCTAAAACAAAAACCAAATGTCTCATGACGCTAAATCTTTAAGATTGCAAAATTACTGATTATTCCCAGAATGGCAAAAATTATGCCAATGATTCTAATCAAAACTTGTAGTTATCGTTGTCAAGGCTGTCCATCTCGTCGAAGTCGGAGATTTCGTCCTCGTCATATTCTTCGTCACCGTAGAATTCGCTCTTGTCAATCGCCTCTATATTGTTGGCATCGGGGATTTTGGGGATGGTGATGAACTCAGTGATATCCATACTCTCGGCGGGCGGATTGCCGATCTTGCTCTCGCACAAGGGGTCATGCAACTTCTTGCCGGGGATAATCTCTTTGAGTTTTACCTTGAAGAAGCGCTCGGTCATGTAATCAAAGACAAACTTCAGTCGCTGACCTTCGTCTTCAAGCAGTTCATCGAGTTGTGTGTCATCCATAATCCAGATGTCTTCATCGGTCTCGGTGCCCATGTCCATGCACGTCACCTCTTTTTCCTTGTTCCACTCGTCGTCGCAGATGTAGAAAGAGTCCATCTGTTCCTTGCTGTATCCAGCAGAATCCAGAATGACGTTGCGCAACTGCATGAAGGATGCCGATGAGTCGATAGCAATCTGTAATTTGAAGTTATCAGCCTCGTCCGAGACAATGACAAATTTGTAAATCATAGTGTAAAAGCTATATTCTATCAATTTTGATGATGCGAAATTACTAATACATTTTTATCAGACAAATGTTTTTAGGCTTTTTTTTGAGAATTAACCGAAAAAATGGGCTCTCGGCGTAAAAAAAGCAAAGCCGCGCGTCTATCGGCACGGCCTCACTATATTGTTTTTGGTGGTTTTCCTTAAAACAATGATTGCCTGAAAGAGTTATCAGGGGATCAGTCCGTAAGCACGGAATACTTTTTGAATCTTCTTGAGGGCAAAAGCCACCTGCTCATGAGTGTGAGTTGCCATGAGGCTGAAACGGATGAGCGTGTCGTTAGGAGCAACTGCGGGCGATACGACTGGGTTCACAAAGATTCCCTCATTCAACAAGTCACGGGTGATTGCAAACGTCTTGTTGTTGTCGCGGATGAACAACGGGATGATGGGAGTCTCGGTGTGACCGATTTCGCAACCCATGTCGCGGAATCCCTGAAGGGCTTCGTGGGTAATTTTCCAAAGGTGCTCCTGACGCTCGGGCTCATTGATGAGGATGTCGATTGCCTTCATAGCAGCGGCAGTCGATGCCGGCGTAATGCTGGCGGTGAAGATGTAGCTGCGTGAATGGTGACGCAGGTAGTTGGTAATGACTTTGCTCGTGGCAATGAAACCTCCAAGTGATGCGATAGACTTGGAGAAGGTTCCCATGATGAGGTCCACCTCGTCACGCAGTCCGAAGTGATCGCACACGCCACGTCCGCCCTCGCCAAAAACGCCAATGCCGTGGGCCTCGTCCACCATGATGCTGGCATTGTACTTGTGGGCCAGATCAACGATATCGGGCAGCTTGCACACATCGCCCTCCATCGAAAAGACGCCGTCGGTGACAATGAGCTTGACACGGTCGGGCTCACACTTCTTGAGCTGCGCCTCGAGCGAAGCCATATCATTGTGCTTATACTTGAGCGAATTAGAGAATGACAGGCGACGTCCCTCAATGATGGAGGCATGGTCCTGCTCATCCCACAGGATGTAGTCGTCACGTCCGGTAAGCGTTGAAATGACACCCAGATTCACACCAAAGCCGGTGCTGTAGATCATCGCGTCTTCCTTGCCCTCGTAGTCGGCAAGCTTGCGTTCCAACTCCTTGTGGAGGTCTAGCGTACCGTTAAGGAAAGGCGAACCGGCACAACCGGTACCATATTTTTGTGTGGCCTCGATGGCAGCTTGCTTGATGCGTTCATCGTTGACCAAACCTGAATAGCAGTTGGAGCCAAACATGAGGACCTTGTTGCCGTTCATGAGGACCTCGGTGTCCTGTTCACTTGAAATAGCACGAAAATAGGGATAGATGCCAGCGGCTTTAGCCTTCTGGGGCTCTTGATATCGTGCTAACTTATTCTCTAATAGGTTCATAAACTACTTTTGAATTTCTTATTTGGGCTGGTATGAACATCGTCACACCCGACCATACTTCATAAATTGGCTGCAAATTTAAAAAAATATTCTTTAACAAAATGTTAAAAAGATATCAAAATGTGGCATTCCAGACAAACAAAGCAATGCAAATACCTTTTCACACATCATGCGGCGCCCTGTTAATTATTTTTAATATTGGCAAAAATAGAAGGGAAGCATGAAACGATCAATCAAGAACGCATCAATTGCGGTCCACGTCATCCATATCAAGCTCTGCATTTTGGATGAGGTCATAGTCCGAGAACTCGATGCCGTCAAAATCGCCATCCTCAAACATGACAAGATCCTGCCTGAAGCAACCTGTGGTCACCAGCATGCAGCAAGCCAGTACTGCACAGATTACAATGTATTTTGATATCTTTTTCATATACCTGATAGTTTGTTCTGGTTTAATTTGCAAATATAAGAAAAAATTGACATTATGCGTTTTCTTTTCAGAAAAAAACACTAATTTTGGAAATCAAATCACGCAAATCGATAATTTATGGACTTATTTGAACAGCGAATCAAGGAATTGCGGGAAATCATCAACCGCCACAACCATAACTACTATGTGCTGAACGCCCCCACGGTGAGTGACCAGGAGTTTGATGCCCTGTTGCGGGAGCTGCAAGACCTTGAACAAGCTTACCCGCAATACCAGGACCCGCTGTCGCCCACCCAACGCGTGGGTAGCGACATCAGCAAGGGTTTCACACAGGTTCGCCACGAGCGGCCCATGATGTCGTTGTCCAACAGCTATAGCATCGAGGAGGTGCAAGACTTCCTTAGGCGTGCCCAAGATGGTCTTGGAGGTGAACCCAGCGAGATTGTGGGCGAAATGAAATATGACGGCACCTCGATTTCAGTGACCTATGAGAACGGGCGACTCGTCCGTGCCGTGACGCGAGGCGACGGCATTCAAGGCGACGATGTAACATCCAACGTCATCACCATCAAGTCGGTGCCCCTAGAAATCAAAGGATATCTGGACCTCCCCGAGGAATTTGAAGTGCGAGGCGAAATCCTGCTGCCGTGGGAGAGTTTTGAGCGTCTCAATGCCGAGCGCCAGTTCAATGAGGAGCCTTTGTTTGCCAATCCCCGCAACGCTGCTGCCGGCACCTTGAAGCTGCAGAACAGTGCCGAGGTTGCCCGCCGTGGACTGGACGCCATTTTCTACTTCCTGCTGGGCGACAATCTGCCCTTTGAAACACACTATGACAGCATCATGGCATTGAAACGCTGGGGCTTCAAGACAGGAGAAATGTCCATTCTGCCCAGTATCGACACGGTGAAAGATTTCATCAGCCACTGGGACGTCGAGCGAAAGAAACTGCCAGTTGCTACCGATGGCCTTGTGTTTAAAATCAACTCCTTGCGACAGCAGCTCAACCTGGGTGCAACCGCCAAGTCGCCCCGCTGGGCCATTGCCTATAAGTTTGCGCCCGAACGCGAGTGCACCAAGTTACAATATGTGTCATTTGAGGTAGGCCGCACGGGTGTCATCACTCCCGTGGCCAACCTTGATCCCGTGCTCCTGAGCGGCACCATCGTCAAGCGCGCTTCACTGCACAATGCCGACATCATCAGCCAGCTCGATATTCATGAGGGAGACATGCTCTATGTGGAAAAAGGAGGCGAAATCATTCCAAAAATCGTGGGTGTGGACGAGAAACGGCGCGAGCCCGGCAGCCACCCCATTGCCTTTGTCACACACTGCCCGTCGTGCGGCACACCGCTGCAACGCGTTGAGGGCGAAGCGGCATGGGTATGTCCCAACAAATGGGGCTGCGGACCACAAATTTGCGGACGCATCGAGCACTTCGTGGGACGCCATGCGATGGACATCGACGGCATTGGCGAGGAAGTGGCCGTTATCCTAAACAAGAGCGGTCTGGTGAACGATGTGGCCGACCTGTATGACCTCACACAAGAAAAACTCGTCGCGCTCGACCGTTTCCAGGAGAAGAGCGCCCAGCGTATTTTGCGCGGAATTGAAAACAGTCTCAAGGTACCCTATGCCCGAGTCATCTTTGCACTGTCTATCCCGTTTGTGGGAGAAACAACAGGAAAAGTACTCGCCCGTCACACGCGTGATATAGACACCTTGATGTCGATGCCGGCCGACCAGCTTGCCTCCATCCCAGAGATTGGCCCTAAAATCGCTCAATCCATCGTTGATTTCTTTGCCGAGGAGCGCAACCGCAACATCGTTGAACGATTGCGGACAGCAGGTCTCCAAATGTCTCTGACCGAAGAGGAAACCGCCGGACAAACCGACAAGCTGTTGGGAAAGAAAGTGGTCATCAGCGGCGTGTTTGCCAAGCACTCGCGCGAGGAATACAAAGCAATGATTGAGCAGAACGGAGGCAAGCACGTGAGCAGCATCTCCAGCGCTACCAGCTTCATCCTTGCAGGTGAGAATATGGGTCCCGCTAAACTGGAGAAAGCCCGCAAACTGGGCGTCGACATCATCAACGAGGACCAGTTCCTGGAAATGTTAAACGATTAGAAGTTGGAAATGAGGAAGCTGATAATGTGCATCACCCTTGCTGCGATGAGTCTCATGACATCCATGAATGCCCAGAATATTGAGTGTTTTGTGACCGGCTTGTTGGAGCAATATCCCAAAGCACGCCTACTCGACATCTACAAGTCCTGCTTCCAGGACTATATGGGTGCCGAACATCTCGTTGCCGACACTGCAAGCGTGAGAGCGTACCTTGAGCGCGAACTGGCAACCACCAGTCTGGACGAATTGATGCCATGGTACTTCGAACCCTGCGGCGTGAACGGCAACTACGTGCGGGTGAGTCTGCGCAGCGTCATTGAGGGCAAAATCACCACCCAGCAGTTGCTTGATGCATTCATTGCCAGTGCCAACAGCGAGGAGCGCCCATCGGTCGAGAGCTGGACGGCACGATGGCATGATATCATCGACACGATAGACCACATGGGGCTTGCCCTACCCCACTACGACGAGGACAAGCTGTTTATCCAAAATGTGCTGGAACAAGGCAAATATGCCATCAGCCACTCACCGGAATATCGAGAGGCCTACGCACCGCATTACAGGATTGTCAAGCGTGACATTCTAGAGAAATACTTTGATTTGATTTTTTAACCTGAAAAGGTTGTGGGAGTGGAGAAAAGTTTGTAACTTTGACCTTCTTTTTGTGAAACCGAAAAGCGATACAAGACAATGACTGAAAATATCACCAATAAAATCACCAAAATCGTGTTGACCGGTGGCCCATGCGCCGGCAAGACGACTGCGATGGCAAGGATTATTGAGCACTTCAGCGGCTTGGGATTCCAGGTATTCGCCATTCCCGAAGTGCCCACGATGTTCAGCAGCGCCGGCATCAACTACCTGACGAATAACAAGGCCCTGTTCTTTGAAGCCGAGAAATCGACATTGAACATCCAGTTGGCGCTTGAGGACCACTTCGCCAAGATGGCATCACAATGCAGCAAGCCCGTGCTCATCGTTTGCGACCGCGGCACGATGGACATCAGCGCCTATGTATCCCCCGAAATCTGGGAGGCGCTCACCGAGGAAATGGGCACTAACACCGTGAAGCTGCGTGACGCCCGTTATGAGGCCATCCTGCACATGGTGACAGCAGCAGCCGGTGCCGAGCAGTTCTACACCAACGAGAACAACAAGTTCCGCAGCGAGGATGTGGAGCTGGCACGTGAGCTGGACCGCAAGGTGCTGAGCGCATGGACGGGCCATCCCCACCTGCGTGTCATCGGCAACCACATGGACTTTGACGACAAGTTGCGCCAAGTGCTAAACGAAATCTCGACCGTGTTGGGTGTTCCCAGTCCCATCGAGAAGGAGCACAAATACATTGTCGAGGTCACTGGCGATATTCCCGACTACATGGAAAGCGAGATCACTCAGACCTACTTGCTGAGCGAGCCCGGCACCGAAATGCGTGTGCGCAAACGTGGCTGGCAGGGCAGTTATGTTTATTTCCAGACCATCAAGAAGACCGTAAGCAGCGACAAGCAAATCGAGACCGAGCGCCGCATTACTGCACAGCAATATGTTGACCTGTTGCAGCTTGCCGATCCCAACCGCAAGCCCATCAGCAAGATGCGCAAGTGCTTTGTGTGGAAGAACCGCTACTTTGAACTGGACACCTATATCGAGCCCAAACTGGGTATGCAAATTCTGGAACTCGAGGGTGTCAAGGAAGGCGACGAGGTGGAATTCCCGCCATTTATCAAGGTCGTAGAGGATATCACTGGCAACGAGAAGTACTACAACTACCAGCTGTCGCTGAGGTAGTTATCAGATTTTTAGGTTTTAAAGCCGAAACAAAAATCCCCCGGGCAATGCTCAGGGGATTTTTATTGTCAGCAAGATCCAAGACCGATCAGTTGGCCTTGTACTTGTAGATGTTCACCAGTTTCATGTCAAAAATCAAGTTGCTAAAGGGCAAGATGGCATCACTCCTAGAAACCGAACCATAGCCCTGCTGGTAAGGCACTATGACAGTGCAGCTGTCACCCACATGCATGCGAGTGAGAGCAATCATCCAGCCCTCGACGTTCTGGTTCACCACCGTGCGGTAGATGCTGTCGGCTGGCGAAACGTTACTATAGGACGAGTCGGCCGCAACGTTGATATAATTGCGCAGATGATATTTCACATCAACGGTCGAGGTGAGAAGAGGCTTCAGATGGTCCTTGGTCAACATGGTGTCGTTGTGCCAACGGATCAGCACTTGGGCCGAAGGGTCCCATGGAGCTACAAGCGTTGTGTACTCGCCTGATGCCGCCTGCCGTTGATACCATTCGTCATTCTTCTCACGCCAATCCTTATACTTGTCATAGGTATTCTCACCCAGGCAAGAATCAAGTGACGTGATTGCCAAAACTGCCAAAACAACGGTATAGAAAAACTTCTTCATATTTTTAGGCGATAGGTTTAGGGCATTAGGTTTTAGGCCTAAAGCCTTAAAGAAAATTACATGAGCTTGCGCAGGACGTTGTTCAGGCTGCACTCGCGCGCGAGGATGGCAGGCAGGTCAGCAATGGCAACGCGCTCCTGCTGCATGGTGTCGCGATCGCGCAGGGTGACGGTGTTGTCCTCGAGCGTCTGGCCGTCAACAGTGATGCAATAGGGGGTACCAATAGCATCCTGGCGACGGTAGCGCTTGCCGACAGTGTCCTTGTCCTCATAATGGCATGCGAAGTCGAACTTCAGCATGTTCATGATCTCGTGTGCCTTCTCGGGCATGCCGTCCTTGCGGACGAGCGGCAGAATGGCGCACTTGATGGGAGCCAGCGCCTTGGGCAGGTGGAGTACCACGCGGGTGTCGCCGCCCTCGAGCTGCTGCTCCTCATAGCTGGAGCACATTACAGAGAGGAACATGCGGTCGACGCCAATCGAGGTCTCGATGACATAGGGGGTGTAACTCTCGTTCAACTCGGCATCGAAGTACTGGATCTTCTTTCCCGAGAACTTGGCATGCTGGCTCAAGTCAAAGTCGGTGCGGCTGTGGATGCCCTCAACTTCCTTGAAACCAAACGGCATCTTGAACTCGATGTCGGTGGCAGCGTTGGCATAGTGGGCCAGCTTCTCATGGTCGTGGAAGCGATACTTCTCGTCACCCAAACCGAGGGCCTTGTGCCAACGCAGACGTGTTTCACGCCAGAAGTCGAACCACTTCAACTCTTCACCGGGACGTACAAAGAATTGCATCTCCATCTGCTCAAACTCGCGCATGCGGAAGATGAACTGACGGGCCACAATCTCGTTACGGAAGGCCTTACCGATTTGAGCAATACCGAAGGGGATGCGCATACGGCCGGTCTTCTGCACATTCAGGAAGTTCACGAAGATGCCCTGAGCGGTCTCGGGACGCAGATACACGTCCATCGTAGCATCAGCACTGCTGCCCATCTGAGTCTTGAACATGAGGTTGAACTGGCGCACATCGGTCCAGTTGCGGGTACCGCTGACGGGATCCACAATCTCATAGTCCATGATGATTTGCTTGAGCTCGGCAAGGTCATTGTCATTCATCGCCTTCTCGTAGCGGGCATGCAACTCGTCACGCTTCTTCTGGTTCTCGAGCACACGGGGATTGGTCTGGCGGAACATCGTCTCGTCAAACTTGTCGCCGAAACGCTTGGCGGCCTTCTCGCACTCCTTGTTCATCTTCTCCTCGATCTTGGCAATCTCGTCCTCGATGAGCACATCGGCGCGATAACGCTTCTTGCTGTCACGGTTGTCAATCAAGGGATCGTTGAACGCGTCCACATGGCCCGAAGCCTTCCAAATAGTGGGATGCATAAAGATGGCGCTGTCGATGCCCACGATGTTCTCGTGAAGCAAGGTCATAGCCTCCCACCAGTAACGCTTGATATTGTTCTTGAGCTCAACGCCATTCTGTGCATAGTCATACACAGCGCCGAGTCCGTCATAAATTTCACTTGAGGGGAACACAAAGCCATATTCCTTGGCGTGCGATACAATCTTCTTGAAAACGTCTTCCTGTTTTGCCATTGTAATCTATCTGTTATTCGTTATTGTTTTTATTTCAAACTGCAAAGGTAGCATTTTTCCTGAAATGCCACAATGCTTGTGAGGATATTAGAGTTATTTAACGGGTGATGACGGAGAAGACGAGAAACACAATTCAATGTTGGTGTTCCGTTTCCTCCGTTATAATCAGTTATATCTTTTTACCGTTAAAACTTGGAGTAGAGGAAGGGCTGGACAGTGGCACTGGCAAACTGGAGTACCAGCTGGATGAGGATTATGAAGGAGACGAGCTTCAGCCACCACGGGGCGTCGATGAAGCGGTCACGCAACTTATCCCAAACGTGTTTGGGGACAAAATGCAGGCCAAAAATGATGGCGAGCATCAGACACCATGTGCTGCGACGTGCCAGGAACACGGGCAGATAGGCCCATTCAAAGTCGGTAAAGATGCCGCTGATGACCTGTCCTGCCGCATGGAAAGTATTGGCACGGAAGAATATCCAAAGGAATGCCACGAAACTGAACGTCAGGAACCAAGAGACAGTGCGAGTGAGACGGGTGCTGGCTATTGTATCCAGCCATGGCTTACAGAGCTTGTGGACACACAACGCAATGCCATGGCCGGCGCCCCAAACGACGAAGGTCCATGCCGCACCATGCCACAGGCCGCCCAAGAGCATCGTGACCATGAGATTAATGTATTGACGCGCTTTGCCCTTGCGGTTACCGCCTAGGGGAATATATACATAATCGCGCAACCATGCGGATAGCGTGATGTGCCAGCGATGCCAGAACTCGGTGACGTTCAACGAGCGGTAAGGATAATTGAAGTTGATACCCAAATCAAATCCCATGATACTGCCCAAGCCGATTGCCATGTCGCTATAACCCGAGAAATCACAATAAATCTGCATCGTGAAGCCCAGCACAGCCATGAGCAATTCAAAGCCGGTGTAGCCTGCCGGATTGCCAAAGACAATGTTGTTATACTGCGCAATATAGTCGGCAAAAAGGGCTTTCTTCATAACGCCCAACATGACAAGGAACAAGCCCCCGTAGATCATCTTGTGCGAGGCGGGTTTGTTCTCCTGCAGTTGGGGGATGAAATCACATGACCGCACAATGGGTCCCGCCACCAAGCACGGGAAAAAGGACAAGAAGAAGAGATGATCAATATAATCATCGACAGGCTCAATCTTGCCCCGATAAACATCAACTACATAGCTGATGGTGCGGAAGGTGTAGAACGAGATGCCGACAGGCAATATCAGATCCAAAGGTTGGAAATTGCCGCCAACGAGCGCCTCGAAATTTGACATCACAAAGTTGCTATACTTGAAAAACAGCAAGATGCCCAACGAGAAGAACAGCGACACCGACAACGCCACCCGCCGCTCGGTGCGGTTCTTGCTCGAGTAAATGAACTGTGCCACCCACCAGTCAAAAACAGAGGTCGCCACCAGTAAGAGGAAGAACAGTCCGCTTGACTTGTAGAAGAAATAGAGGCTGAATGCGATGACAAAAATCATCATCTTTTTGCGACGTGACTTGAGCAAAGCATAGATCGGCAAGAACAACAGGAACAAGACCCAGAACATGCCGCTGGTGAACAGCATGGGCTCGTCGCGGTTGAAAGCCAGCAGCGACAGCAGTTGTGATATGTCAATCGAGTTCAGTAACATGGTATCATTTAGGGGGTTGGTAAATCACGATATGGGTAGCGCGGCTAATGCCATCGGCGGGACGAATGAGACGAATGGGATGTGCACACTCGGTCTCCATCCACTTGACGACACGATCCATCCACTTGTGAGCCGATGCACGCTTGGGGTGTGCACCGTCACGACTGCGCTCAAACTGGTCATTGGCACTATAATAGAAGCAGCCTTTGCCCAGTTCCTGAGTCAGCAAGTCATTAATGCCGGTATCTTCATCCCAGTTGGGCGGACCAATCCACACATAAGGGATGTCACCTATCTCGGCGAGAATTTTACGCACAAAGGGACGGCGAGCCCGCTTGATGTCAGGAACATACAACTCATTAGCGCCCAAGCAGACAAAGATGTAATTCGGCTTGTATTTGTTAATGAGTTCTGTCAACCTGCCCGACTCACCCCAGCACAGTGTTGAGCTACTGTACCAGATGACCTCGACCAGGGAGTGCCCATTCTTGTCACAGTAGGCTGCCAGTCGTGGAGCCAGTCCCTCTAGCATCGAGTCACCGATGAAAAGGATGTTTTTTGCCGTTGTATCCATTGGGGAGCGCCACGACTCGGGCTGTTGCTCTTCCTCCTTGACATTCTCCTCTTTGGGCACAGCCCCATCAGATACCAATCCCATATCACGAGTGAATGAGACGGTCTTGATGCTAAGTCCGCCCACATTAATTCCATCCTGCCAGAATGACAATACCCCAAAAAACAAGAGGGCAACAAACAGCAGAATCCAAAGTCCCCAATAGGATTTATTCATTCTTATTTTTATTTAGCTTTTATCTTAAGTACTATTAATGATGGTACTAAAAGAAGCGTTATCAGTGAAAAAGTTATTTGAGCAGTTTGATGCCCAAGCCAGGACGGTCGTGCAGGGTGATCTTGCCGTTTTCAACCGTCATTCCCGTGAAGCGGTCATTGGCGATCAAGAGATTACCATCCAGGTCAGCATAGTCCACAACCGGCGACAGATTAGCGGCAGCAGTGACGGCACAAGAGGTCTCGGTCATGCAACCGATCATCACCTTCATGTCGAGAGCGCGGGCCAAAGTCACCATCTTGTGGGCTTCATAAAGGCCAGTACTCTTCATCAGCTTGATGTTAATACCGTCATATACGCCCTTGAACTTAACGATATCGGGCAGACGCTGGAAGGCCTCATCGGCAATGATGGGCAGCGGTGATCGCTCGCGCAGCCAAGCGGTCTCGTCAATCCAAGTCTTGTCAAAGGGCTGCTCCACAAAGAGGCAATTGCGCTCATTGAGCCAATGGCACATCTCTAAGGCATATTCTTTGTTGTTCCATCCCTGGTTGCAGTCCACACAAATGGGCACGTCGGGCATCATCTCACGGATAATTTCAATAGTCTCCTGGTCGCGGTCAAGTCCCATCTTCACTTTGATGAGCTTGTAAGGACGGGCCTCTTCTACCTTTTGACGAACGACCTCGGGAGTATCGATGCCTATGGTCATGCTGGTGACAGGTGTTTTCTCGGGGTTATAGCCCCAAATCTTGTACCAGGGTTGCCCCATAATCTTGCCGAGCAAGTCATGCAGAGCGATATCAATACTGGCTTTTGCGGCGCGGTTATTCTCGTCAACGCTGTCCACATAGGTAAGGATGTCCTCGATGCGGAAGGGATCGTTGAACTGTTCCAGGTCAAGCTTGTTGAGGAACGTGGTCACGCTCTCGACACTCTCGCCCAGATAGGGCGGCATTGAAGCCTCACCATAGCCCTTGATTCCCTCATATTCCAACGTCACCTGCACGTCGGGCGTGGTGGTGCGGCTGTAGCGGGCCAGATTAAATGCATGACGCAGTTTCAGCTCATAAGGGAAAAACGAGAGTTTCAGCTTTCCGGTTTTGGCAACCTGGTGGACACGGGGCACACGGCTGCGGCCCTTCTTGGTGATGCGTTCAACTGCATCTATTGACACGGGTGATGCGGCGGCAACAGCCGTCAGTCCCATTCCTGCGATAAATTTTCTACGATCCATAATCTATTATAAATTTTGGTTAATTTCGAAGTTAAACTAAAAGTACCACGGATGATTCTTCAAAGCGACAATGCCTTTAGTTCCAACCATGCCCTTGATGCGGCTGGCAGTAATCGGCGAATAAAGGTAAGGATAATCGCTGGCTGTGGGTATCAGGCTATTGATTTTTACCTGGCCAGAGCAATGAATATACTTGCCGTCACGCAAATAGATGCCCACATGCGTCACACGGCTTGTTTTCTCGTTACCAAAGAAGAGCAGATCACCGGTCTCATACTGGCGCCAGTCGGTGCCTTTCTTCATTATCTTTCCGGTGAGAGCCTGTTGTGACGCGTCTCGCTGCAGGATGATGCCGTTGCTCAGATAGCTTACCTTAGAAAGGCCGGAGCAGTCGGTCACCTTGGTCGAAGTGCCGCCCCACAAATAGCTGGAACCCATCATGCGACGTGCAGTTTTCTCAATTTGTGCAGCATTGAATCCTTGCTTGCTCCATTGTGACAGTTCGGCCACATCGGCAGCTTCAACCCACCCCACTCTACCGTCGGGCGTTGTCAGTTTGATCCATTTGCCCTGGGTCGTCTTTAATTCAAGGATGTTGCCCATCACCAAATCGCTCACGGTCTCGTCACCACCTGCCTGAGTCACCAATCTTGAGTCATAGGCGGTGACGATATAGCGTTTGGCCTTGCGCCATGCCTTCATCTGCGCCTCGCTCTTGAACGAGAGCGAACTCTCGGGAACATAGGCAATATAATCGTCGGCCATCTGCACGCGATACCAGTCATCACACTTCTGCAAGACCTTGACCGGGGCACCCATGATGCCCTGAGTAGCGATTTCTGCACTGTGCTTAGGCTCGGTGCGCAAGGTAGCGATACTCAGTTTCACCAGGGCCCACTTGCGGGCAGTGGGGATGCCGTCTTCAAGCACTGTGAGCTTATCGACATATCGGCAGCCACTCTTGAGCATGGCAGCCTGAATGGCTTTCTTTTGAGCCTGAGTTCCTACAGTTCCGGTTAGCACCCACTTGCCGCCTTGTTCTTTGGCGGTCACATCCCAAATGGCTGTGCGTTTGTCGGGTGCTATGCGCTGCTTGAGATTATTGAGTGTCTCAACGGGATTAACAGCCATGGCGGCAAGGCATGTTACCGCCATGAGCATGGTTATAATCAATGATTTGATTTTCATTTCTTTATCGGAGTTATTGAATTGACTTTTAGATGGCTGTCCCATTTGTCATAAAACAGGTTGCCCTTGCGCCACTCGACTTCGCCTGGCTGGAAATCGACGGTCTCGCTGCGAATGTAGGTCTTAGCGGGGCTCAACTTGTCGCCTACACCCTCGTTGGTCGCCATGCGATACACATCGATGCCAGTAGCATAGTAATCGTTAAGCGGGGTGCCCACGGCACTGCGGCCGAACGATGGGTCGGTAGGAATCCAGCCGATGCCTTCAAAGTAGGTCTCGCACCAGTCGTGCCAATTGATTTCATCGGGATGCAGCATCCAGCCACTCTCCCAACGCGCGGGAATGCCCAGCGAGCGTGCCAATGTGATATAGAGTAACCCCACCTGGCCGCAGTCGCCGTGATTGTTCTCGATGACATATTGGGGGATGTTGGCCAGGGTGCTGTATTCACGAGCACCGGCCCACGGCAGGTTATAACCGATCCACTCATAAATCTTGGCTGCCTGCAGCACAGGATTGGTCTCGTCACCCACAATCTTGCGGGCCAGAGCGCGCATCTCATCGGTAATGATAACGTGGCGGGGTTCATTGCCGGTATAGCGCTTGTATTCAGCGCTGTTTTTGTTATAGGGCTCCAGCATGGCAATGAGGTCCTGCTGGCTAAAGTGGCGCTCGCCCACGTCATAGGAGAAGGTGTACTCAAAATGAGTCGGCTTTCCTTTCTCGGCAACGGCCTCCATGTACACGGTGTGATGCAGACTGCCCTGGCTGTAAGTCACAGGACGGTTACTGCTCTCGAGGCGGATGTTCTTTTGGCGCAGGTTCTCGTAAGGGAACGGCATCCACACGCGCAAAGTCTCGCCTGCAGGCACTACATCGGCATCTACATCTAGGGTAAAGGTAATGTTCACATGGCGCCAGTCACGCACACCATTGGCGTCAGCAGGTGTGTGCATCGCCTCAAGATAGTACTTGCGCCGCGTGAGAAAGCTCTCATGGTTGTCGGCAGCATTTTGAGCAGCAAATTCCTTGCCCAGCAGCCACAGGTTGCCCACACTCTTGCGGAACCACATTTCCTTGCCGTCGATGTTCATCACCTCAAGGGCACGGGTCTCTTTCCAGTGCTGGATTTGGGCATCGGTTGCCTCGGGCATCTTTTCGCGAATCTTCTTCACGCCCTCTTCGGGGGTAATGCGGAAGTCGGTGCGGATGCGCTGCATGATGGTGCGCAACGAGTCAATTCGCACAGCATCAGCCTGGCGAACCTTTTTAGGCAGCGACTTCATCAGCTTCTCGGCACGGGCGAACTCGCCATGTGCAATCAGCCCGTCGACTTCTTCCTGCCAATCGGGAGCAGCGGCCATTCCCACCAAGGCCAGCACACTGACCAGCAGTGTTATCATACATCTTTTTGTAAACATATTTACTATAGATTAGTTTTAACAAGCAAATTTACATCTTTTTTTAATACCCCATGTTCTTTGTGCAAAATAGTTATTAACAACCGTCTAATTTCCCATAGAATTTACCCGCATTAACAATTATTGTTGTAACTTTGCACATTCGAAGAATATATACTTTTTATTTATTTGCAAGAATATGAGAAGAAACATTGTTGCGGGCAACTGGAAAATGAATACCACCGTGCCCGAAGGCGTACAGCTCGCCAAGGAAGTATGTGAGGCAGTATCGGCAGCCCAAGGGCTGAAATGTGACGTCATCGTGGGTGTACCTTTTACCCATCTGACCGCTGTGCGTGAGGTCATTGACATCGAGAAGGTGGGCCTTGCAGCCCAGAACTGTGCCGACCATGTCAGTGGTGCCTACACCGGCGAGGTATCGGCAGCGATGGTGGCATCAACCGGTGCCAACTATGTAATCCTCGGCCACAGCGAACGCCGCGGCTATTACAACGAAACGCCTGAGATGCTCAAGACGAAGGTTGACCTGGCACTGGAGAATGGCCTGAAAGTCATCTTCTGCTGCGGCGAGAGCCTTGAGGAGCGTGAAAACGGATCATTCAAGGATGTCATCGGTGGCGAGATTCGTGATTCCCTCTTCCACCTCACAGCCGAGCAGATGGCTAACATTGTCATCGCTTATGAGCCCATTTGGGCAATCGGCACAGGCAAGACCGCAACGAGCGACCAGGCTCAAGAGATCCACGCTTTCATCCGCAGCCTGCTTGCCGAGCAGTACGGTGCACAGGTTGCCGATGACACCACCATTCTGTACGGTGGCAGCTGCAAGCCCAGCAATGCCCCCGAACTGTTTGCCAAGCCCGACATCGACGGCGGCCTTATTGGCGGCGCCTCGCTCAAGGCTGGCGACTTCATGGGTATCGTTACAGCATTCTAACCAGCAACGATTCTATTAGCCTCACGCTAAAGCTCTAAGCAGCTAAGATTTAGATAATTGATCTTCTTAGCGGCTTTGCGCTTTAGCGTGAGCTTTTTAAGGGAGATGGCCTTGTTTTGCCTCTATTCGTCATAAAATCTTTCAAAAATCACATCCACTAAGGAAAAATGCACTATCTTTGCGGCAAATTTTGACAACAACACATCAATAATATATGTTTAAACAACTACACAACCGGATACTTGTCCTGTGCATGACACTAGTTATTGCGCTGGCAGTAAACGCACAACATGCCCAAATCACCGACCGCCTCAACAATGGTGGCCAAGTCAAGGTAGACGCTCCCAAGGAACTGGTAAAGCGCAACAATGCCGACTTGGGCAAGCAGCAGCAATCAACGACATCCAACAAGGATAAAAAAGTCAAGGATAAAGACAAAAAGAAAACCGAGAACAAGGATGACGAGAAGCTGAACGAGCTTGACGATGACGACAACAAGGAGGTGAAGAAGGACGAGGACAAGAAAAAGGACGAGGAGAAAAAGAAGGAAGAAGTCACTCCCAAGAAGCCCAAACGCCAGCACACCTCACAGCAGACCATCGAGAACCGCGGTGTGGGTTTTCGCATCCAGGCATACAGCGACAACAACTACAAGACAGCAAAAGCCGCTGCCCAGCAGCGTGCACGAGATATTGCCATGAAGTTCCCACAATACCGATCGTACATTTCCTATAAGGCGCCGTCGTGGCGATTGCGCATCGGCGATTTCAAGACTAAAAGGGAAGCGCAGGCTGCTTTGCAGCGCATTAAGAGCGTCTATCCAAAGTTTGCACGAGAAATGGTCATTGTGCGTGACCGCATAAACATCTGGAGCAATGATTAAGATGAAATTCAGCGACGAGGATCTCAATCTCGCCGAAAAAATAGCAACTCACTACCGCGCCATCATCGAACTCATCGGCGAGGATCCTGACCGTGAAGGACTGGCCAAGACGCCCATGCGCGCCGCCAAAGCCCTGATTGAGAACACCCGAGGCTATCATGAGGATGCCGATGCCATCGTCCACAGCGCCATCTTTGAGCACGAGGGCAGTGAAATCGTCATATGCAAGGACATTGAGTTTTACTCCCTGTGCGAGCACCACATCCTACCCTTCTTCGGCAAAGTATCCATCGGATACATCCCCGCCGGAGGAATTGTTGGCCTCAGCAAACTCGCACGCATCGTGGACACGTTCTCACGTCGCCTGCAAGTTCAGGAACGCATGACGCACGACATCTGCGAACTTCTCACCCGCGTTCTGCCCAACCGTGGCGTCATCGTTTACGCCGAAGCACAGCACATGTGCATGAAAATGCGCGGTGTCGAGAAACAAGACTCAACAACCATTACATTTGAGTATAGTGGTGAGTTTGAGGACATTCACCGTCAAAATGAATTCTTCACGCTCCTCGGTGTAAAAAAATAATTTGTTTTTTTTGGCAAAAAATTTTGCCAGTTCAAAAAGTCGATATATCTTTGCACCGCAATTCTCGAAAGCACCCCTGCAAAGGGGTCAGAATTGACTGCGAAAGTAGCTCAGTTGGTAGAGCACGACCTTGCCAAGGTCGGGGTCGCGGGTCCGAGTCCCGTCTTTCGCTCAACGTTCTTTGAACTTTACAATGGTACGGTACTGGAAACAGTACTTTGATTGCGAAAGTAGCTCAGTTGGTAGAGCACGACCTTGCCAAGGTCGGGGTCGCGGGTCCGAGTCCCGTCTTTCGCTCTCTTTTTGTCCAGGTGGCGGAATTGGTAGACGCGCTACTTTGAGGGGGTAGTGCCCAATTGGGCGTGTGAGTTCGACTCTCATCTTGGACACAGCAAAACGGAGGTCGTTGATTCTCAACGGTCTCCGCTTTTTTATCCCCCACCTTATAATTCCCCAAACCCTAACAACAGTAGCAAACTGGCCACTAGGCGAACCGCCAGAACAGGGTGGCCTCTGCCGGGCGAAGTCGCCCAGCGGCATAAGGCCGGGAAGGTAATTCCTTAGGGAAATTGCACAAAAAGCCAGGTTAATCTTTAGGAAAAATGTAATTTTGCGGCAAATATTCCTTAGAAAAATGTAAACCATTGCGGATAATCATAGGGATTGAGTTCCTATCATCAAATAATCAATGGTTAGAGAATGTTTAATCGGCAAGGCGCCTTTTTTTAAATCTAATTGACAGGACATGAAGATTGACATCCGACAAGCAAGCAAGGAGCAGGCCCCAGAGATAGCCCGCATGATCATGATGGCCATGACGGACGACTGCTGCCTGAGTTTCTGTGGCGAGGGCTATGGGCTGGATGACTTTTACAAAATGATGATCCTGCTGGTGGAGCGGGAGGATTCCCAATACAGTTACAAGAACACCTGTGTTGCCCTGGCCGGTGATAAGGTGGTCGGCATCTCGGTCAGCTATGATGGCTCAATGCTGCACGAACTTCGCCGTCCTTTCCTTGAATTGGCCTTGGAACTCATCGGTGGGAATCATTCCGGCATGAATGATGAAACGCAGCCCCGCGAACTCTATCTTGACTTGCTGGCTGTGCTGCCTGAATATCGCCGACAGGGAATTGCAAGGCGCCTGATACGCGTCACCAAAGAACGTGCTGACCAAATGGGCCTGCCTGGCCTTGGGCTACTGGTTGATAAAGGAAATCCCGTTGGTGAGGCACTTTATACATCAATCGGTTTTCGATATGTAGACGACAACCACTGGGGCGATCATGACATGAAGCACCTGGTGCTATGACTCAAAGCCCGTCAAGAGGACGTCAGCTGGATATACAAGGGCGAGCAGTTCGATGACGAAGATGAGGGTGATCTCCGCTGGGCGAAGTCGCCCAGCGACATGAGGCAGCAGCTCGGCACTTTTCGCCATGTCGCCAACTACGGTTCCTTGGGTGGTAGGCTTTGGAAGTTTCGTGTTGCCCACACTTGAAGGAGAAACACGATGCTGCAAACGGCACCCACCTTATACGGGCCGAGGATGTCTTCAACTCCGAATAGTGCCCTGGACAACGGCATCACGATGAGGGGCGACACAAATTGCCCCAGGTATAGGGCTGCGGACAGCAGCGGCATGACCGTTGTGGCGGAGTCTCGACCGCCCTTGATGCTGGCGATGGTATTTAGATAGGGTACCCCTACTCCCGTGGCGATGCCGATAAAGGCTGATCCAAGAATGGCCATCGGTATGGCGGGAACAAGGTAAGCCGCATAACCCGAAAGGAAAAATAAGGGTGCAAAGTATTTGATGGACATCCTAAACCTGCGCATCAGCGTTCCGAAGGCAAGTCCCACAAAGAACGCTACGACATCAAGTCCCACCATGATCATCGTTATCGCCTCGGCCGATAGCCCCGTCTGCCGGCTGGCGATGATGGCGAAGTTGGTGGGAAAGATGAAGAACAGGATCATCAGCAGCAACATGCCAGTGACCGAGGGATGAAACTTCAGCAGTTGACTGGGCTTGAAAGATGTACAATGCTGGTTAGATGAGCCTAACTGCGCATCGGGCAGCCACAGCCATACCATCACCACTGCAATCAAGCCTATCAGATAAACCAGGAAAGCATAATTCCATTGTATTGTCGCAAGCAGGCCAGCCAGCAACGTGGCAATCACGCCGCCCATCTGGTTCATGGCTGCCGACAATCCCATGAGCCTTGCTTGCCGCTCAGGAGGGAAATAATAAGCAAGCAGGCCCGTTGACAACGGCATGATGAGGCCGACACTGACACCCAACAGGGCCCGCATCAGCAACAACACATGGATCTCGTCAACGAAGAAGCATCCTGCACCCGCAGCGACATAGAGCAACAGTCCTATTGTGGCTATGGTTCGAATGCGGACCCTTCGGACGAGTTGCAGGAAAAAGATGTTGGTGATGATAATCAACAAGGCTGGCATGCTGACGATGAGTTGCACCAGCAGGTCGGGTGCCGAAGCGAAATGAGCCTTAATGATGCCCAGCGCCGGGGCGATGGCGGCTCCTGCCATCACGGTGAGCAGCGACATCGAAAGGATGGTAGCCGTCACCCGTTTAGAGACGTTTTTCTGTTCCATTAAAATTATCGGGAGTTTCAGCTCTACCAAGCTTTTTTGTCGTTAGAAATCGATTCACGGTTTCCGCAAATCGGGCGCAAAATTACTAAAAACAGTGATATAAACCGATTAGACGACTTGTTAAAAAATCAAAAAACATGCCTATATACAGCGTTCACTAAAAAGGCTTTTTTTGTTAATTTTGCCATGACAACTCTATCAATAATAAACACTTAATACATCAAGAACATGTCAAAAACTGTAGAAATCCAGATTGAGAAATGCCGCAACCTCGTTGAGGGTTTGCGCAAACATTTGAACGGTAATGGCGCCGGTGTCACCACCGATGAAATTACCGCTATGAAAAAGGCCATGGAAGAACTCGAGGCAGCCAACACCGAGGTCGAAAGGCTGCGCGAGGAACTGGCGCCCAAAGTGAAGCACACCAATGAGCTTCTAGAACAAGTGAAAAACGCTTATCTGGAAAAGAAAGCATTAATCAAGGGGACTTATCCACAAGAGAAATGGCTCGAATACGGAGTCCCCGACAAGCGTTAGCCTATCGTTTATTCGCCAAGAAGTCGCTGGAGCGCGCTGATGCATTTCAGCGACTTCACTATTTGCAGCCAGTAATGGCAGGGGCATCGATGAGCGGTGGGAGCGGGTTCTCACTGCTCCGTCAGTTGCTTGCACTTACCGACGGGTGGTTCGGTCAATGTGATACGAACCACGGCTGTCCGTTCGAGGCTGCGAGCTATTGCATCATCAAAAGCATCCATGTGATGAGGCAGGAAACGCTGGCAAATGACTCTTAGGGCCGATATCTTCTCTTCACGTTCAGACACAAGTTCTGCCACGCCGACGGCAGTAGCAGACCTGTACTGCAAGGTGAAGTTCCCGACTTTGGAGTCGAAGGTCGGTGAGCAACGGGTCACCGCAGAGAGGAACACAACCGGGTTATGGGCGATGCAGTCCAGTTTCTCTCCCTCCAGGGCGCAGTGAAAGTAGAACGTATTGTCATCGGTACGCGC
>Ga0310697_10000568_pt1 | contig 48201 bp, 41 predicted proteins | sample 172DNAGHGlowgp2_FD_203883 | JGI IMG/M metagenome (GOLD analysis project Ga0310697, IMG submission 203883) | Sheep rumen microbial communities from Palmerston North, Manawatu-Wanganui, New Zealand - 1728 DNA GHGlow gp2 (v2) (version 2) | ecosystem: Host-associated > Mammals > Digestive system >...
AGCGCACCCGCGCCATGCTCACGGGCGTGCCCCAGGGCAAGATGACGATGCTTGACTACTACTGCGAGTACAAGGAGATGTGGCGTGAGCACGAGGGATTCTACGGTCAACCGTTCATCTGGTGCTATCTGGGCAACTTCGGCGGCAATACCAATGTGCAGGGCCGCGTCCGCGAGGCAGGCGAGCGCATCGAGCGGGCATTGACCGAATGCGGCGAAGGCCTTGTAGGCATCGGTTCCACCCTCGAAGGCCTTGACATCCAGCAGTTCCCCTACGAGTACATCCTTGAGAAAGCCTGGGACTACGGCAAGAGCGACGAGCAGGTTGTCAACGAACTGGCAGACCGCCATGCCGGCCATGAGAGCGCAGCCGCCCGCGAAGCCTGGAACTTGCTATACCACAAGGTATTGGATATCGCCCCTGACAACTTTGCAGCACCCCTGCCCTGCTCATATCCCGCCATGGGTAAGGAGAGCCGCACCATCAAATATGAACCACAAGACCTGCTCGCCGTGTGGGACTACCTGTTGACTCAAGACAAGGTGACGACCGATGCCATGGCCATCGACATCATCTGGGTGGGACGTCAATTGCTGGGTGATCTCTTCCTTGTTGAGAAACAAGCGTTTGACAAGGCCTATCAGCAGCGGGACAAGCAGTCGTTTTTCAAGCATAGTGACCAGTTATTCGAACTATTGTCCGATCTGGATAACCTGAATAGCCACCATCCCCATGCCACCCTTGACCATTGGCTACAGCAAGCGCGAGACCTGGGCAAGAGCCCCACGGTCAAGGACTACTACGAGATGAATGCCCGCCGCCTCATCACCACGTGGGGAGGCCACCTCAATGACTACGCCTGTCGCAACTGGAATGGCCTGATGTGGGACTACTATGCCAAGCGCTGGGAGAACTACATCCGCGAGATGACTGTCGCCGTCATCTCCAACAAGGACTTTGACGAGGCATCCTTCCGTGCCACCACCGACAAGTTCCAGGAAAAATGGGTTACTTCACATGACGAGGTCATCTGCGGAACTGCCGACCAGGACCTCCTGACCTACAGCCGCCTGCTACGCGAGAAATACCGCACCCAACTTGACCAATTCACCATCAACCACTAGCTTTTTTTCAAACAAAGACAACTAGATTTTTGAGCATCCGCATTCTTATTATTTCAAATTTCACTAATTGTCTCTACATTTATAAACAACTGAATTATCTGATGATTCTGATGGGCTGACGCATTGGGTTTTCTTTACGTGAATTATCGTGAATTGATCATTAATTAATTCATGATCAATTAATGGTAATTGTATGTAAATAAACCGAGTGTGTCAGTCACTTAAAAAACTTAGCGCCTTAGCGTGAAGCGCATTCGGCAACCAACAGATATTTCAGATTATTCTGTTGTTTCTAAAGACGAGTGCGGATGCCAGCTAAAGCCTAAGGCCTCTTATTATCCAAAAAAGCATTATCTTTGCGGGCATGAAACGAGAAATGAGAGGCAATGTCTGTGTGTTTTGTGCTTCCAGCGCCAATATTGACAAGCGCTACCTGGAGACCGCACACGAACTGGGAGGCCGGCTGGCAGATGCCGGCTGGCGTTGTGTCAATGGCGGAGGAGCCGTGGGACTGATGGGCGCCGTGACCGACGGCACACTCGATGCTGGAGGCGAGGTGACGGGCGTCATCCCCAAGTTTATGGTAGACAACGGGTGGTGCTATGACCGTCTGGAAGACGTTGTCATCACTGCCGACATGCACCAGCGCAAACAGATGATGAGCGAGATGGCCGATGCTGTCATCGCAATGCCTGGAGGCGTGGGAACATTTGAGGAACTGCTTGAGACTCTCACCTGGCGACAGTTGGGACTGGTCAAAGTGCCCGTCATCATCCTCAACACGCTGGGCTACTATGACGCCCTGCTGGCGATGCTCCAGCACGCCATCGACGAGGGCTTCATGAAGGACAGCCATGCCGCATTGTGGCAAGTGGCAGCAACGCCTGCCGAGGCCATCGCCCTGCTCGACAACACTTCTCCCGTGGAGTTTGAATCGAAATATTAGCTATTTGCTATTAGCCGTTAGCCTTTAGCTATTAGTGTAGAAATCATATCAATCAACATGCCTGTGAGCCATCAAATAGCCGACACTGCCGGGACGCAAAATGCTGCGTCTCCTGCTATCGCCGATACGGCTGCAGCACAGCACTACTCACCGCAGTACATTGAAGGCTTTCCTACCAATGTAGCCGCCGATACGACGCTGGGCAGCATCGGCACCCTCGAGGTGATGGAGGTGCCTCCGACGGTCGAGGCTGTGCCATTTGCCCGCTCGCCGCTGCACGACACGCCATCGATGGCACTGCTCATTGCCGGACTCATCGCCGTGGCGTTGAGCTACCACACGGGCTACAAGTATATCGAGAACTTTTTCCACTATATGTTCTCGACGCGACGCCGCGAGAACCTGTTCGAGGATCACACCGTCAACGAGACGAGCATCCTGGCGGCACTGATTGCCAACACGTGCATCATCGAGGGCTTCCTCATTTATATGGCCGTACTGCTGTTTCGCCCCGACATGGCGCCATCGCTACTGAACCACACTTTCCTTCATATTGGATCATTCTGCGTTATGGCATTGGGATTCTATGCTGTACAGTGGATGGTTTACAAGGTGCTGGGCTACACATTTATCGACAGGGAAGGCACCAAGCTGTGGCTTGACGGATTCAAGTCCTCACAGTCATTCCTGGGCTTGCTGCTCTTGCCCGTATTGATACTGCTGATGGTTTTCACATCATCTGGCAAAATGCTACTAATTGTAGCAGCCCTACTGTATTTGGTGGCACGACTGATATTTATATATAAAGGATTTAGAATTTTTTTTAGCAATTTGACATCGTGTCTCTATTTTATTTTGTACCTTTGCGCCGTTGAAATCGTCCCCTTAGTCATCTTAGCAGGTGTAACTAATTGGATATGTGGTATTTATCAGTAGAAAAAACTAAATGAGCATTAAGAAGATTCTGGTTTCTCAACCAAGACCGACATCGGAGAAATCTCCTTATTTTGACCTTGAGAGAAAATATGGTGTAGAGATTGTTTTCAGGCAGTTCATCAAGGTTGAAGGTCTCTCGTCCAAAGAATTCAGGCAGTCCAAAATTAATGTGCCTGAGTATTCAGCTATTATCTTGACTGCACGCACTGCAGTGGATCACTTCTTCCGCCTGTGCAACGAGTTGCGCTATAAGGTGCCCGATACTCTGAAGTACTTCTGCGTCAGCGAGACCGTCGCCAACTACCTGCAGAAGTATGTCATCTACCGCAAGCGCAAGATTTTCTTTAGCGAGACCGGCACGATGGACGGACTGATTCCCATCATCGCCAAGCACAACAAAGAAACTTACCTGATGCCCGTCAGCGACGTTCACAACGACAAGACCGTCGTGCTCGACAACAACAAGGTGAAATATGTCAAGGCCGTGATGTACCGCACAGTGAGCAACGATTTCAAGCCTGGCGAAACCTTTGACTATGACATGCTGGTATTCTTCACGCCTGCCGGCATCAAGTCCTATATCAACAACTTCCCCGACTATCTGGAGCGCAATGTGGCTATCGCTGCCATGGGATCCACCACGCTCGAGGAAGCCAGCAACGTGGGACTTAATGTAGATGTTACCATTTCGCCGCAAGCGCCCTCAATGGCAAGCGCTATTGAGCAGTATCTCAAGAAGGTGAAAGCCGAGGAGGAGAAGCAGGAGCGCAAGGCTGCCAAGGCCCCGAAGGCTGCACCCAAGAAGGCTGCCGCTAAGCCTGCTACCAAGAAGGCCGCCGAGACTGAGAAAGCTGCTGCCAAGCGCTCGGCCGCTGCCAAGAAAGCCGCCGAGACTCGCAAAGCAAAAGCCGAGGCTGAAAAGAAAGCCACGGCAAAGCCTGCTGCCAAGAAGGCAACTACCAAGAAGAAATAACCCGCTTATCAAGCGTTTTTATGGGGTATGCTGATTAAGCGTGCCCCTTTTTTATATAACTTTGCATCCTAGAAATGGACTTCAAGCTAAATAAAGATGAGAAACTGTGCAGCCGCACAGCGGTGAACCTGCTCTTTGACGAGGGCAAGTCGCTCATGGCTTTCCCCTTGCGGGCAGCCTATCGGCTTCGTCCACAGGGCGATCATCCTGTCCAGTTCCTCATCAGCATTCCCAAGAAGCGCATCCGCAGGGCGGTCATGCGTGTGACCCTGCGCCGCCGCGTGCGCGAGGCCTATCGTCTCACCCGCCGTGACGTGCTTCTGCCGGAACTCGTCCAGTCGGGATGGGGAGTGGATATCGCCTTTGTTTACCTTGACAGCACCCCAGCGCCCTATAGTGTCATTCATGAGAAGATGACTTCGCTGTTGCAACGCATCGCCCATGCCGCCGCTAGTGCAGAGACGCATCCTGCGTCTCCTCAGAACGAAGACAAGCTATGAAAAAGGTACTACGAGCAATAGTGGACTGCGGACGCCAAGTGCTGCACGCCATCGGGTGGGTATTGATTCAGCCCATCCGTTTCTACCAGAAGTATATCTCACCACTCAAGCCGCCCACATGCCGATTCACGCCTACGTGCAGCCAGTATGCCATTGAGGCCATCCGCAAGCACGGTCCCTTCAAGGGTCTGGCACTCGCCGTGTGGCGCATCCTGCGTTGCAACCCATGGGGCGGCAGCGGCTACGACCCCGTACCCTGACCTAACACCTAAAGCCTGAAGCCTAACACCTAAAGCCTAAGAATGGATATCCTCGACTGCCATACCCATCGCCTCGACGCCAAGGCGGCATTGATCTCGGTCGATCCACGGCAATTCGATCCGCAGCCGGGCTTGTGGTACTCTGTCGGCTATCACCCGTGGAACAACATCGGCGCGCTCACCGCAGCGGACTTCGACTTGCTGGAACGTTGTGCCAGCCACCCCCAGGTGCTTGCCATCGGCGAGACAGGAATGGATAGCCTGCGCGGTGGAGATCTTGACACTCAAGAAGTCGTCTTTGTGAGACACCTCAAGTTGGCCCATGCGCTAGGCAAGCCCGTGATGGTCCATAACGTGAGATGCACCCAACGCATCCTTGCCGCACGGCACCGAGCAGGGCTCGATGATGTTCCACTCGCCATCCACGGCATGCGGGGCAATGAGCACATCGCCCGCACATTACTCGACGCGGGCTGTTACCTCTCCTTCGGGACTCGTTTCAATCCTACTGCCCTGCGCTCTACCCCACTCGACCGCCTGCTCATCGAGACCGACGAAGCCCCTGTAACTATCCAAGAAGTCGCTGACGCCATCGCCGCAACCCTCCAACTCACGCGCCAGCTTGTCTCCACGATCTGCGCCACCAACCTACAACGCCTCCTTCAGCATCCGCACCCAATTATCAAACAACAAGAACAACGCTGAACAACAAGTACAACTATAATTAAAAAATGATGTTGTATCTATTGTTTATAGTAGTTCAAGATGTTTGAAAAATGAACGCTGATAAATTGCGCTTGAGGAGCATCTGCACTCGTTTGTCAAACAACAGGTACAAAAAAGAACAACAGGTACAACTTTTTATGATAAAATGATGTTGTACCTGTTGTTTATAGCTGTTCAAGTTGTTTGAAAGAGAACGCGGATGCCTAATTTTTTAGAATACGTGATTTGTAGTTTAATGTGGTGTCAGGTCATTCCGCCGTGGTACCCCTGGCCTTGATGCCACGGGAGACCGTCTTCACTGTGCTGGTCTTTTCGCCCTCACGAGGAGCAAGCTTGGGTCCGTTACCGGGCATTTCTTTGGCGGGCTCGAAGTAGTAGCTGCCTCCGGGACGATAGGCGGTGTAGTTGTAGAAATGACGGTCAAGTGAGAGAATCAGGTAACCGTAGTCATCAAATCCATAGTAGAGGCTCTCATAATCACCATCATAGTAGTGGATGTAGAGCATGTTGCCACGGGTTTCCCAGTCAAAGTCAACGTATGACAGGCCGTAGGCCGAATAGTAAGTGTAGCGACCCGTATAGTTGTAGTAGAAGTCATAGCGCACCACGTCATAACCTAAGATATCGTAAGTGCCATAAGCGTCAGCACCATATTCGGACACCCAAGAACCGACAATGTCTTCAACATAGTAGGGAGAGTCCCAGTCGCGGCACGAAGAAACTGTCATTGACAGCAGTGCCATCATCGCGATTAAGTAAATCTTTTTCATAGCGCAAATGTATTTAGAATTGTTTGTTGATTGCAAAATTAACTAAAATCACTGAATCTTCATGCAATTGTTGGAAGAAAAAGCGCGTGCCACTGGTGTGATTGAGCGGCACGCGCCACCCGGAAATTACGTTTTCGGCAGAAATCGCCTAAAAATTCACACCTATGTTTAACGTGAAGCACCCATTGTGGGTATCATCGAAGTTGTCTTGTCCTATATTGGCCAGGCCGATGTCATAGCTAGCATCAAGATAAAGCATGTTATAGCCTACACCGCAGCCAATCTTGAGTCCGCCGTCAAAGCGGTTGAAGTATCCATCGTCATAGGAACTGAATGCCGTCCTCGTGCCATAGTTCTTGATCTCTCCGTCGGTGCCCACTGCCAGATAACCGCCAGCATAGGGCTGAATGGTGGTGTGGTTTCCCACAAAGTGCTTGTACTTGATGAGCAACGGCACTTCCAGGTAGTTGAGATCGTAGGTGAATTTTCCAGCACCGGAGTCGCTCTTGCCGCCCTTCTGGCTGTAATAGAGTCCTGTTTCCAGGAAGAGCGGAGCACGGTAGGTGAGTTGGGTTCCGGCAGCAACGCCGATATTCAGTCCATTCTGGATGCCACTGCCATTGAGCACGGGGCTATCGCTGCTGACGTGGGAAGCGTTCAAGCCCACCCGAAGGCCAAAGTAATAACGGTGCCATGCTATGTACTCGTTACCGTGGCGTCCTACCGTCTGAACACGGGGGTCATAGCCACGTCCGTATCGGTAACCAGGTTGTGCCATCGCCGGCAAGGCCAGCATCATACACAAGAGGGTGAAGATAATCGTCTTTTTCATAATCGGTCATGTTTTAAAAGTTGATATTCTTGCCTTTTAGACCCATGGTTACAGGTAAGGTTTAGCCTATCAACAAGCAAAACCGATGTACAGACACTGCAAGCCGACAAAAAGGGAAAATCAACCGACCAACCCGCTGACAAAAAAAGCACAGACTCGCATCCATGCATCAAAAAAAGCGATAAAGGTTGATCCAAAAAGCTTATTGCACCTTATAATAATATACCATAAGGGCTGCAAAAACCAGAACAATCAAGGAAATCATCCAGATGAGATAGCCTCGGCGCCAACGTCCCTCACACAGGTGACACAGCACGAAGAGCACCATCGGCACCATCAACGGCTGGACCGGCAGCATGTAGCGAGCCATCATGCCTCCCATCACATAGGCTTCACCGATATAGATCAGAACCGGCCACCACGTCCACACACCGATATTCATGCCACGCCGCCAACTGACAAACAGACAATAGAACAATGCCGTACCCCCGAACAGATACCATCCATAGGTCATCCTGGAAAGGAAAGACAACAGATAAGGTGGCTCAAATAGATGTCTGAACGGCAAGGGAAGGATAAACTGCAAGCCCATCGTTACGGGCAAAAACAGCAGGCGGTGCCAGGGGGAATACAGAAAATAAAAACCAAAAATAGACTTGCTGTAAAATAGGTTGAATGTGCGTTCCATATTCCAGCCACCGTCCACAATCTCGACATGACGTGCAAACGAATAAGGAACAAAATAATTGCTCAAAACAAACAGCCCAAATATCAAGGCAAGCATACACAAAGACAATACCCAGTCCCGGCGCCAGTTAGACACCGTCATCACCAGGATACCCAGAGCCAGGAAATAGAGGAAGGTGGTGCGGACAAACGCCATCAACAGACAAGCCAATACAAGGACGCAGATATCCCTCCAGAGGTGCTGACGCTCTTCATCGACGGTCACCATCGACGATAGGGCATAGCCGCCCATCGTAATGGACAAGAAAGTCCCCCCCTCCTTCAAAATGGTGACACCAGAAGTGAGGTAGAATAACAGGAGGCACATCAGCGCCATCGCACTCAAGACAAGCGTCTTGGGAGAAGCCGTTACCCGATGAGCCAGCACGCGACGCGTCATCAATCCTGTCAAGACTACCGAAAGCATGGTGAACATCATGTTCATTGCCTGAGGCCAGATGACACTCAGGCCAAAGACCTTCCACAACCCAAGCATCATCAATTGGAAGCCAATAAACATGTCGCCCGGCTCATCATTCGGAACGCCCTCATAGACATGCAAAGCCCATTTATAATATTCGCGAGCGTCACCGTCCAAGTTGGGACGTTGCAGTGAATAGCCCTCTGGCGTCGACCACGATACCAGGCAGTCATAGGCCACTATCGACATGAAAATCGCAATTGCCAGCAACACAGCTTGAGCGGCAATACTGGTGCCACGTGAACGCTTGAGGACAAACAAGGGGACGAGATATGCCACCAGGTAGGAAGCAGAAATGCACAGACCATCGGCCACGCCAAAATGTCTTGTCGACACTATGGCGAGCGCTGCCACCGCGATGACCTCGGCAAGCAGCAAGAGCATACCTGGCATTGTCATTCTGTCCTTCATATAACGGCAATGAGTTAAGGCATTCCTGCCTGATTAGATACTGCAAAAGTAATATTATTTCATCATAATGAACAATTTTTTAACCATTGCTTTTCATTTTTCGGCAAAAACACCTAACTTTGCCTTCGGTGAAGATAGGATGCACCTCAACAATGTTCAAAAAAAATTTGACATTGTGCTCGAGTTGCACTACCTTTGTATGTTTTAATCATCCCAAATTGCAATTCATGGGCGATGTACCGATGAAAATAGACGTTGACCAGGTGCTCCGAACAAGATTGTCCCGGCATTACCGCTACATCCCGCGGTTTGCCATTCGTTGGTTGGAACGCACTATCTGCCAGGACCGGCTCAACACCATCCTCACCAAGATGGCGGGCAAGGATGGTGTGGATGCTGCCAGGGCCGCCCTCGACGAGATGAAGATTACCATCGAGGCTAGCGGTCTTGAGCACCTTCCCGACGGTCGTTACATGTTCGTATCCAACCATCCGTTGGGAGGACTTGACGGTCTGGCACTTATCTCTCTACTGGGCAAGCGTTATAACCACCATATCAAGTTCATGGTCAATGACCTGCTCATGGCTGTGGAGCCCCTGCGCGGTGTATTCCTGCCCGTGAACAAGTATGGTAACCAGTCACGCGATGCCGCAATCCAAATCGAGGAAGCCCTGCAGAGCGACAACCAGTTCATCACCTTCCCCGCTGGCCTATGCTCGCGCATGCAGCCCGACGGCACCATCGCCGACCTGCCGTGGCAGAAAGCCGCCATCGTCCATGCCGTGAACTACCAGCGCGACATCGTCCCCGTGTATTTTGATGCCCATAATTCCAAATTCTTCTACCGCTTCGCCAAGTGGCGCAAGAAATTGGGCATCAAGTTTAATATAGAACTTATCTTCCTACCCAAAGAAATGATTAAGCAGAGTGGTGCAACGCTGAAGATCATCATCGGCGAGCCCATCCCTTGGACCTCGCTAGATGCCAAGAAGACCAAGCAGCAAGCGGCCCACCTGCGTGAAATTGTCTATTCTATGGCACCCTCGCCATCTAAACCCTAAATAGCCTATGGAACCAATTATTGATCCCATCCCCATCGAGCTTATTGAGCAAGAGCTCACTCCCGAGCGCCTGTTGCGCCGCACCAATAAGGCTGACAACGATATCTATGTGGTCAACGCCCACAATGCACCCAACACAATGCGCGAGATCGGGCGCCTGCGCGAGGTGACCTTCCGCGCTGCCGGTGGTGGTACGGGAAAGGCGTGTGACATCGACGAGTTTGACCTGATGGACCCGCCCTGCCAGCAGTTGCTCGTGTGGAACCCCGATAAACACGAAATCATCGGTGCCTACCGCTTCATCTGCGGCTGGGACGTGAAGGTAGAGAACAATGTTCCGCGCATCGCCACGGGACACCTGTTCAACTTCAGTGAGCGATTCCTACAGGAGATACTGCCAGTCACCATCGAGCTGGGGCGCTCGTTTGTGCGTCCCGAGTACCAATCGACGCGCGAGGGCGTGCGGGCACTGTTTGCACTCGACAACCTGTGGGACGGTCTGGGCGCATTGACCATCATCTACCCGAAGGTCAAGTACATGTTCGGCAAGATGACGATGTACCCGAGCTACGTGCGCGACTGCCGCGACATGCTGCTATGCTTCCTCAACCTCTACTTCAAGGACAAGGAGGGGCTGGTAGTACCCATCGACCCGCTGCCCGACACCCGCAACGACGACCCCGAACTGATGGCACAATTCGTGGGCAACGACTTCCGCGAGGACTACAAGCGGTTGAACACCTTCATCCGCAATCACGGCATTAACATCCCGCCGCTGGTCAATGCCTACATGGGCCTGTCCCCCAAGATGTTACTGCTGGGCACGGCCATCAACCGCGAGTTTGGCGACGTGGAGGAGACGGGCATTCTCATCAACCTCGATGAGATTGCCGATGAGAAGAAGCGCCGCCACATCGACTCCTATCTGGCAAATATAGAACGATAACACCCGATTACATCATGAGTAAAAACATCATATCTTTTGCTGTTCTTGCTTTGACATTGTTCAGTGCCATAACAGCAATGGGGCAAGAGCCCGTCAGAGTCGTAGATCCGCCATCAGCCGAATTCATTTCGGATTCTCTACTCAGAACCACTGATAATCATTGCTTTTATTTTGCCAGTGTCCATTTAAATGCCGGTAACAGCGAGTTGGCGCCCTACTACATCAGTTCCAATAACGGCGGTAACATCACGCAGCAGTATTCCACACTGGTGACAGCCAGCCTGTATAAACTGATGAATCGCAGCGAGCGTTTCTCATGGGGCGCTGGGCTTGAAGCCTGGGGCGGTTACACATCCAGTGCAGGCTATCAGCGTTACAAGGGCGATGGCCAGTTTGAGGTCCAAAAGCAACATCACGCACGGGCATGGATCCAGCAAGCCTATGTCGAGGCCAAGTATCGCAGCATCTTTGCCGTTGCTGGCCAAGCTTATAAATCTTCGCCCATCGTCAACAGCAAGTTGAGCAGCGGTGACCTCGTGTGGAGCCACAATTCCCGCCCTCCCGTGGGCTTGCGTGCCGGATTCATCGACTTCCAGAACATCCCGTTCACCAAGGGTTGGGTGCAGATTAAGGGTGAGTTCGGCTACTTCCGTGAGTTGGATGACAAGTGGCTAGAGAACCATTACAACTACTATAATCATTTCATCACCACGGGCAAGTGGCTGCACTACAAGAGCCTGCACCTGCGCACCAACCCTAATCAGCCCGTCGTCTTTACCATCGGCGCCCAGTCGGCCTGCCAGTTCGGCGGCACAGCTGACTATTACGAGAACGGCCAAGTGACACGCACGGTCAAGATGGATGCTGATGCCAAAGCCTTCTTCCGCACCTTTATCGCCGGCAGCGGCGGCAAGAGTGCGGGCGACTCGTTTGTCGAGGGCAACCACCTGGGCACCTGGGACATCGCGCTCGAGGGCAACCTGAAAGACGGCAAGCAGTTACGCGCCTACACCCAGTGGCTGTGGGAAGACGGCTCGGGCATCGGCAAGATGAACGGCTTTGACGGTTTGTGGGGACTGGAATACCGCAATGCTATAGGGCAGCCCTTGATTGATGGTGCTGTCATCGAATACATCGACTTCACCAACCAGAGCGGTCCCATCCACTGGACGCCCAATGATCTTCCCGGCACGCCCATCGTCAGCCACTCATCAGGTGCCGACGATTACTACAACAACTACATCTACAACGGCTACCAAAGCCGCGGCATGTCCATCGGCTCGCCCTTTGTCAAGTCACCCCTCTACAATCTGGACGGCTATATGCGCTACCGCGACAACGTGCTGCGCGGTTTCCATGCAGCCATCAGCGGTTGGTTGCACGAGGACTGGTCTTACCGTCTGATGAGTTCTTACCGCAAGGCATGGGGAACACCCCTGCTGCCACGAGCGGGCAGCGTCGATGACTTCTCTATGGCGCTCAAGATTCAATACCATCCGGGATGGAAGTCCATGGGGTGGATGATCAATGCCACGGTTGCTATGGACCGCGGCAAACTCTACGGCAACAATTGGGGTGGATTGCTGGGAATTACCTACAGTGGAGCTTTTAATTTCAAGAAATGATGAAAAAGACAACATTATATGACAGTAATTATTCCCCCTCTAATCTTAGAGGGGGCCAGGGGGCGTTGATAACAATTATCTGTGCGATTATGTTGCTATTGGGCGCCTGCACCCGCAACCACGGTGACATCGGCATCTGGTTCGGCACTTGGCATGTTGAGCAGATCACTGCCGGCGGCACGCCCGTCAATGTCGAGGGCGACTACTTTTTCCAGTTCCAGAACAAAGTCTTCAGGGTGTCACAGGTCTATGGCCATGAGCAACTGGTCGAGAGTTTCGGCACGTGGGACGAAAGCGAAGACAATAATGAGATGACCATATCCTTCCCCGACCCCGCCGTCTACTACATCGTGATGCCCGGCCTGGAGGTCAACAATGAGTTCACAGTTACTCGCACTTCATCCAAGGAAGTCTCCTTTACCAAGACCAACCAGGATGGCACAGTATTTGTATACCGCTTGAAGAAACAGCCTTAACGGGATTGTTTCTCAATGGTTAAAGCATCAAAAAGGAAGAAAAAAGTCAAGAAATTGATGAATTATTGAAAAAATTCCTATATTTGCACTCTTTGAGGAAATAACTAACAACTAAATAACGATTATCACTATGAGACTTGAAGGAAGACGCGAAAGCGAAAATGTTGAGGATCGCCGTGGTATGGGCACAGGTGCAAAGATTGGCCTGGGCGGTATCGGCGGACTGATTATTGCCGGATTGATCACCCTGCTGATGGGTGGCAACATCGGCGACGTATTACAACAGGTGGGCGGATCGGCTATACAGACCGAAAACGGTCATGAGGCAACTGCCGAGGAAGAAGAACTTGCTGTATTTGCCAGCCAGGTGATTGCCAGCACCGAGGATATATGGGCCCAGATTTTCAAGGAGTATGGCATCGGCCAATACCCCGCTCCCACATTGGTACTTTACACGGGTGCCACCCAGACTGCTTGCGGTCAGGGTCAGGCTGCCATGGGTCCCTTCTACTGCTCGGGTGACCAGAAAGTTTATCTGGATCTGGCTTTCTTCCAGACGATGGACAAGCAACTCGGCGTGAAGGGTGATAACTCCAGCCTCGCTAAGGCCTACGTTATCGCTCACGAGGTGGGACACCACATCGAGTACCTGATGGGTACGCTGGACCAGGCTCACCGCAGGATGCAGGCCACCAATCAGGCCAACGCCAACAAGTACAGCGTGCGCCTGGAGCTGATGGCCGACTTCTATGCCGGTGTGTGGGCACACTACGAGAACCGCTACTTCAACTCCATCAGTGATAGGGACCTGATGGAGGCCATCGACTGCGCACAGAAAATCGGTGACGACTACTTGCAGAAGCGTGCTCAGGGCTATGCACAACCCGAGAGCTTCACCCACGGCACCAGTGCACAACGCATGAAGTGGTTCAAGCGTGGCTACGAAACCGGCGACGTGCGTCAAGCCACTACCTTCCAGGAGAGCGACGCCACCCTGTAAGCGACCACAACACAACCATCAACAACGATGCCCGCCCCCATCAGTGGAGCGGGCATCGTTGTTTAGAAAACCGGATGCTCTAGAGATTCTAGATGGTCTAGATAATCTAGATGACACGTTTGTAGATGCCCGTGAAGGTGCGGCCGCTGTTGATGCCGAGGCGGCGGGCCGAGAAGAAACGCTCGTGCTCGCAACGGGAACAGTGCTGGGACACCACGACATGATCCACAGGAACGCCAGCAGCGATTAGGACATCACGATTGGCCGCCTTAGGTCAATATGGGCTTTGCCTGTTTCGGCATTATGCTTGACGATGGAGTCAAGGTCAAAATGCGCCTGGCGGAAAGCGTCCACCACCTCGTCGCCCACCTCAAAACAGTCCTGGCAGATGCTGGGCCCCATAGCCACTTGAATGTGTTCGGGACAGGCGCCCTGGCGACACATTTCCTTGACGACAGCCTGGGCAATGCGTCCCGCTGTGCCTCGCCACCCGGCATGAGCGACAGCGATAACGCCAGCCTTTTCATCGGCAAGGACAATAGGCACACAATCGGCTGTGTTTACACCGATGACTACCCCCTTGAGAGATGTCACGAGGGCATCAACCCCTTCGAGAGCAGCCTCTTGCTTATCAATGTCCATCGCGCGGAAAGCCTCGTCGATTACAGCGACACGGCAGGAGTGGGTCTGTCGTGGCATCACGAGGTCATCCAGGTCCACGCCCAGCTGCATGGCCAACGTGATGCGCGCATTCAGCACCCGCAGGGCATCGTCGCCCACATAGTCACACAAGTTCACACTCGAATAGGCATTGCGCCTGTCCACCTCGCCTCTTGTTGTCGAGAACGCCTTCACGCCCTCGATGGGCTGAACAAAATCCAGAGTCAAAAGTTCTATCATATTGACAAAGGTAGCATTTTATTCCCACTTCAATATCCATTATCCTAGAAAAAAACAGTAATTTTGCACCCATGACACTGAACACTGCCACTATACTCAACTATAAAAACATCGCCGAAGCGCGCCTCAAGTTCTCGCCCAAGTTGAATTGCCTGATCGGCAATAACGGGCAGGGCAAGACCAACGTGCTCGACGCTATCTATTACTTGAGTATGTGCCGCAGCTATGCTGCCAGCAGCGACAATAGTGCCGTCATCCGCCACGGCGAGCCCTACATGATGCTGCAAGGCAGTTACAACCGCCAGGACACGCCGCTCGAGATCAGTGTCGCACTGCAGCGCGGCAAGCGCAAGGTGGTGCGTCGCGACGGCAAGGAATACCAGCGCCTGAGCCAACACATCGGGCTGCTGCCCGTGGTGATGGTCTCGCCGATGGACTGGGACCTGGTGCGAGGCAGCGGTGAGGAAAGGCGCCGTTTCATGGACCTGATCATCTCGCAGAACGACAGCGAATATCTAGACGCCCTCATCCGCTACAACAAGGCGGTGGAGCAGCGCAATGCCATGATCAAGAAGGAGATGCGCGACCCGTTGCTCTATGAGACCGTAGAGATGGAGATGTCGCGTCATGCCACACTCTTGCACCAGCGCCGCATCCAATGGGTGGAGCAGTTCCTGCCCATCTTCATGCACTACTACAACGCTGTGGCAGGTGAGGGTGAGACCGTGAGCCTGCACTACAAGAGTCACCTCAACAAGGGGACGATGCTGGAGCATCTCGCAGCGACCCGCGAGCGCGACCTCATCATCGGCTACACCACACGCGGTGTGCATCGCGACGATATCGAACTGATGCTCAACGGCTATCCCATGCGCCGCACGGGTAGCCAGGGCCAATGCAAGACCTACACCATCGCCCTGCGCTTCGCCCAGTTTGATTTCCTCAAGGCCAACAATCCTGCGGTGCCCATCCTGCTGCTTGACGACATCTTTGACAAACTCGACGCCAGCCGCGTGGAGCGCATCGTCGATGTCGTGTCCAGCGACCGCTTTGGCCAGATTTTTATCACCGACACCAACCGCACCCACCTCGACGAGATAGTTGCCCGCCACAGTGGAGGCCACTGCCTGATGCATGTCGAGAACGGCACCATCACCGTGCTGAAAGGAGGAGAACAAGAATGAAACGTACCGAGGCGAAGAACATCGGACAGATCATCAATGACCTGCTCAAGCAGGAGAACCTGGACGTGGCGCTCGACGAGCACCGCGCCAGTGCCCTGTGGCCCCAGATTGTGGGCGACGGCATCAACCGCTACACCATCAAGCGCTATGTCAAGGACGGCGTGATGACTGTGCACCTGTCCTCGGCATCACTAGCCAACGAACTGATGCTCAACCGCGCCAGCATCATCCAGCACATCAACGAGGCCCTAGGCCGAGAAATCATCCACGAAATCATCTTCAAATAAGAATATCTATAACGTCTAGATTATCTAATCAATCTAGAATAACGAGAAAAACAAGAACATGAACCACGCTATAGAAGCCCAATATCCCTTCAAGCGCAGCACGAGCGTGCAACTGCGCTTCAACGACATTGATGCCCTGGGGCATGTCAACAACTCGGTCTATTTCCAGTTCTTTGACCTTGCCAAGACTGAATACTTCGCCGGGCTGGAGGTGAATGCCGACATCAACTGGTGCAAGCCCGCCATCGTCATCGCCAACGTGAACTGCAGTTTCCTCGTTCCCACCGTGTTCCAGGAACCCGTCGAGGTGTTGACCCAATGTGCCCACTTGGGCAACAAGAGCCTGACGTTGCTGCAGCACCTCATCAATCGCGACACCCGCGAGCTGAAGGCCACCTGTGCCACCGTGATGGTCAACCTCGACCCCGAGACCAACCAGCCGGCACCGCTGCCCAAGGTGTGGCGCGACGCCATCGTCGCCTACGAGGGCCACGAGTAACTCTCTGTACACAGAACTCCGGGAGACTCATCAAGTCTCCCGGAGTTCTGTTATTTATTATAACCTTAGAAAAATACAGAGGTCATTCTGGTTTATTGTACTGATACTTCCTAGCCTCTTTGGTAGCGATCACATTAATGACATATCCAACGGCAAGAGCAAGGATGGCCATGATGAGAGAAACCACAGCCACAAGGTGATTGGCAAAGTCGATCTGTTCTGGAGTTAATCTAAAATCCTTTATCTGCTGCGGTAATTGTGAGCCAGAAAAAAGTATGTTGTAGTCCATTCCGAACACTCCAAATATCCACACACACTCAATACCGACTGTGAAAAACAGGACAAAGCCTGAACGCCACAGTGTGCCCCATAGGCCATAGCCGAACAATTGTCTATACCCGACAATGTAATATGTGGCTATAATAAACATATAGACGGTATTAAAAGCATTGTAACTGATCATCAATCTTAAAGGCAGCAATAAAAAAACGATCACAATGATAACCACCGAGAATAATACCTGAATGAAAAAGCCTTCGGGCAAGGTGTGATGCGGGTAACCGGGAGCATATCGGAACATAATCCATGTCGGCAATATCGAAATGAGCGACATGATTAACATGGCCCAACTGTAATGATTCTTCTGCCAATCAATGAATGCTCCCATAGCTTCAAACACGGGCTTGATACTCTTATCTTGGGGAGTTTCTAGTGAGAGGCCAAATAATTCAGGTAACAACCAATAGATGATTAGGGCATAAAACACAGTTACGACAAACAGCATTTTGACTGGCGGAAAACAAACCTGTCGCCTGCCGCTGATATATTCACGAATCATGTAGCCGGGTCGCAGCAACAGTTGCAGGATGGAATAAAGCATCGATCGAGACCCAAGGCCCCAAATGTCCATCACACCCTGACGAACGCTTTTCCAACTGATGCGGCCGATGCCCGACTTCTGAGAACATACGGGGCAGTAGTTACCCGTGAAGTCATGATCGCAGTTGTTGCAATGCTTAATCTCATCAGGATTGAACGTATAAGCCAACGGTTTCTGCTGCCACTGTTTGAAGCGTTGATAGTATTCTTTAAGTTGTCCTTTTTTCATTGAGTTACAAGATTTCAAAATAATCAAAACCGAAAACCGAGCGATAGGATCCGAGGCTTTCTTTGCACAATGGCCGTCCTGATCGTGAATTCATTGCCTCCTGGCCCGAATGCGTGTCGCTATTTTGTTGATCACATGGCCAAAGCCCAACACCATCAGAGGCCATAATAATAGGGCAATCCAACCCAAAATATAGCTGATATTATTGCTAGGAGTGTTAACGAGTTTATTATTGTATAGCTCGGGGAATGCTATTAGCGCTACAATGAACAACGTAAAGAGACCGCAGAACAAGACAAATCCCTGACGCCATAAAGTGCCCCATAAACTGTATCCGAAAAAATGCTTATAAACAATGACATAATAGGCCATTACAGCAAAATTAGATGAGAATGAGAGGATATCTGGACCGAAATAATCGAAGGGTGTGAGCAGGAAAGTCAACACAATTCCAATGACCTGCATAAACACCTGGAGGAAGAAGCCCTCGGGTATCGTGTGGCGCGTGTGGCGCGGCGAATAACGGAACATGACCCACGTGGGTATGATGGCAAACGTCGCTATGATCAACATCGCCCAGCTGAGATGGCTTTTATACCAGAGATAAAACTCGTTGAACTCGCCGAGATTTTCCTCCCCACTTGACAAGTGGACAACGTCAGGCAAGAACCAGTAAATCACAAACGAATAAATCAGCGTGACGATGAACAGCATCTTCACGGGAGGAAAACTCACCTGTCGCTTCCCGTCAATGTAGTCACTGATGACGTGACCTGGGCGCAACAGCAATTGCCAGATGGAGTAGAGCAACGAGCGTGTCCCAAGGCCCCAGATATCCATGACACCCTGGTGTACGCTGCGCCAACAGATGCGGCTCGTATCCGCCCTTTGGGAGCAGATGGGGCAGAAGTTACCCGTAAAATCATTTCCGCAGTTTTTACAGTGTTGGACCTCGTCCGACTTGAGATGGTATTCATAGGGGCGCTTCTGCCAATGCTTGAAGCGTTGATATTTTTCTTTGAGTTGTCCCATATCCTATTGATTTACAGCATTTACTATGTGTAACAAAACAATCTTTTTTACCATTAGACGCATTGCTTTCCCCAAAAGCTACAACAAATGGCCAAAAACTGATGAACTACTTCGTGCCATTATTATAACGCTCAGGTCTTTGCTGTCGTCTGGCTTTGCGTGTGGCGATGCGATTGATGAGGTAGCCCGTGACCATAGTCAGGACTCCAACGACAATATAGAAGCCGGGCATGAAGCGATTTGCCGGCAATGTGTACCCTGGCGCCACTTGTACGTCGGTGGTAAGTCCCATATAGAAAACCACATGCGCCAACAATAACGAAATACAATAAACAAAAACATAGACGAATGCCAGACGCCACAAGGTGCCCCACAGGCCATAGCCAAACAACTGCATGTAACCAATGATGTAGTAAGCCGTCACGACGATGAAAAAGATCGAGAGAATGGTCATCTGCTTGAAAAGGAACCTGCACGGCAGCATCAACAGGAAGAGGGTCACTTGCAGGTCGGCAAAAAGGACCTGGATAAAGAACCCCTCGGGCAGCGTGTGCCGTGTGGCGCGGCGAGTAACGAAACATCACCCAAGTGGGGAAGATGACAAAGAAGGACACTATCAGCATGGACCAACTGAAATGCGTCTCATACCATTCATTAAACGGCTTGGATACATTAGCCATGTCTTGTCCCTCTTCCACAGTAAAACCAAGTTCATGATAATCAAATCCATATCCTAGGCCTTTAAGGTCAGGCAACAACAAATGGAAGATGATCGCATAGGCCACCGCGAGAATTAACAGCATCTTCATCGGCGGGAAACTCACCTGACGCCTGCCACTGATGTAGTCGCTGATGAAATAACCGGGACGCAGCAGCAATTGCCAAACGCTATACAGGACAGAACGTGAACGGGAGCCCAAGCCCCAAATGTCCATCACGCTCTGGCGCACGCTATGCCACCCGATGCGTCCCAAGTCTGCCCGCTGTGAGCAGGTAGGACAATAGCGGCCCGTGAAGGTGTACCCGCAGTTGCAGCAGCGGTGCTCCACCTCACTTTTGACATATCTCATCGGCTCACGCTGCCAGCGCTTGAAGCGCCTATATTTAGCTTTTAATGATCGACAACTCATCCTCATCTCATGATTAATCAATGGATATACAAACTAATCCACTGCAAAAGTATAGAAAAAAACATCATGATACATTTTTCATCGCTCAAAAACTGAAAACTAGACGAGTATTTTGTACCTTTGCAGGTTGGAAACCATCTTATACCGATTTTATGGACGTTAAACAATCAATGCAAGAAATTCTGGAGGCCGAGAGCAAGGCCGTCCTCAACATACCCGTAACTGATGCCTACGAGGAGGCTGTGAACCTCATCGTTGAGCAGGTCAAGCACGAGGGTGGCAAACTCGTCACCTCGGGCATGGGCAAGTGTGGCCAGATCGCCGACAATATTGCCACCACCTTCTCCTCGACAGGAATTCCCGCCATCTTCCTGCATCCCAGCGAGGCCCAACACGGCGACCTGGGTGTGGTACAACCCCATGACGTGCTGTTGCTGCTGTCCAACTCGGGCCGCACCAACGAGATCTGTGCCCTAGTGTCGCTGGCCCACAACCTGTACCCGCAACTCAAGATTGTGGTTATCACAGGCAACAAGGACAGCGAACTGGCCCACCTGGCTGACATCTGCCTGTGGACCGGCAATACAAAGGAAGTATGCCCCCTAGGACTTACCCCGACGACCTCGACCACGGTGATGACCGTCATCGGCGACGTCCTGGTGGTAAACACCATGCGCGCAACCGGTTTCACCAAGGAGGATTATGCACTGCGCCACCACGGCGGCTACCTAGGCAGCATCGCCAAGGGGACGAAGTATTAGGCTAGTCGCTAGTCATTAGTCGCTAGTCGCTAGTCACTAGTATTATAAAAACATTTCAAGAGATAACTCAGATAACTCAATAAGATGAACTCGCTGCCCATCACCATCGCAATGCCGCGACTCAAGAACGACATGACCATTGCCCGAGCGCAAATGGCGACCAGCGACACCATGCCCTCTACCAAGGGCCTGGACGATGGTATCGTGACCGAGATGAAGATGTGTTATGCCGAGTATCTCATTGTCAACAAACGTGACCTTGAAGCCGAACAGGTCATCGAGGAATTCATCTACGATGACGACCGCATGCAACAGTTGCCCGAACTGTATGCCGCATGGCTGTGGCTAGCACGCATGGCACTGCTCATCGACAGCGGGAACCCATCGCTGTCGCTCGGCGCCGCCGAGAATGCATTGCTCGTCCTGTCGGAGCATCAGGGGAAAAAGACCGAGGACTTTAACGCTATTGTCGCTTCGTTGCTGTTCAACCTGGCTCTCGCCCACCACGACATGGGCGACAACAGCCGCGCCGCCAAGGAGCTGACCAAGGCGCAACAGATCCTTGAGCGCCTGACCAAGCGCAACGAGGCCCGTTTCTCGGCGCTGCTGCTCATGGCTGTCGAGGCCTCTACCGAGGTCATCAAGTCCAAGACCAAGCAGATGAACGTCCTGGCACATTACCAGACAGTGAGCGAACTCTACATGAGCGAACTGGACAGTGGTGACGCCAACGCCACTCGCACAGCGATGTCCAATCTGGTGGACACCCTGGGCAAGGAGGGCGACATCATGCTCGAGATGGGCAACGGACGCAATGCCGTCAAGTATTATACCAAGGCTCTCAGGTACCAGAAGAAACTCGGCGACAAGATGGGACACCGCGACCTGCAACTGTCCATCGGCCTGGCCAAGGCACTCATGCGCCTTATCAACCGACGTGCCGCCGCCGAGCAATTACTGCGCTCACTGTTGCCCCTGGCCCAGCGACTGGATGCTACTGCCGAGGTGAACGAAATCCAAGAATTACTCAATAACAAGAATAAAAACATGAACATCATGACACTGCTCAAGAGTATTTTCACTACCGCCCTCATCATCGTGGGCACCCTGGGTCTGCAGGCCCAGCACATCGTGGGACACCGCGGCTCGCAGTGGGGTGTTGAGAACACCCGTGCCGCCTTTATCAACGGCGCCGAGGCCGGTGCATGGGCACTGGAGTGTGACGTCCGTGTCACTGCCGACGGCACCTTTGTCATCAGCCACGACGACAGCTATAAGCGACTGGGTGGACCCGAGACCAAGATCGCCAACATGACCACCGAGAGTGTCCTCTCTACCCGCTTGACCAGCAAGCGTAACGGCATCACCTACGCTGCCACGCCTTGCACCCTGAGCGAGTTCCTGGATATCTGCAACGAGTATCACGTCGTGCCCGTCGTCGAGATCAAGGTTTGCTCTAACATCCACAGCAACACCAAGGCCGAAAATGAGCCCGTCTTTGACGGCATCCCCGCCCTGATCAACCTGATTGACCAGAAAGGCCTCTCCGATAGGGTGGTCATCATCTCGTTTATGCCTGGCGTTGTAGATTTCATCAACCGCCACTACCCCGACATCACCGTCCAGGTGCTTGCCGGTGACAAGGATGGTCCCATCGAGGATTGGGTAGACTGGTGCATCGAGCACAAGATGGACCTTGACGTCGTCCACACCATCATCACCGACGAGGCTGTGAGCCGCATGCACGATGCAGGCCTCAAGGTCAACGTCTGGACTGTAGACAAACTAGAGGACTTTCTCCGCGTCAAGGCGATGGGCGTCGATTACATCACTACCAACGCTCGCTTCCCCAAGGAATTGTAAAACCTCCTAACATTTCAATGACCCTAAAGTCCTTAAAGACCCTAAAGTCCTTAAGGACCTTAAAAACCAGTATATCGTGTCAACTGAACTGAATAAGATTCAGGGCGGCAACGCCCTTCACACCCTCCCCCATGTGGACGGCCTCACCGTCGGCATCGTCTGCGCTGAGTGGAATGACCAGATTACAGGCGCCCTGTTACAAGGCGCCCTAGACCTGTTTGAGAAAGAAGGATATGAGGATATCACTGTGGCCCGCGTGCCCGGTAGCGTGGAACTGACCTACGGCGCCGCCCAGATGGCACGCACCGGCCGTTATGACGCTGTCATCATGATCGGCTGCGTGATTCGTGGCGGTACGCCCCACTTCGACTACGTGTGCGACAACGCCACCCAGGGTTGTGCCTACCTCAACGCCACGCAGGATGTGCCCATCATCTTCTGCGTCCTCACCACCGACGACCAGCAGCAGGCCCTTGACCGCGCCGGCGGCGCCCTGTGCAACAAGGGCACCGAGGCTGCCGAAGCCGCCATCAAGATGGCCCACTTCGCCCGCTCCCTGCGCTAGCAGCAATAGATACTATAGATAACTATAGTGACTATAGGCTCTATCGAGCTAGAAATAGCTCTTCATCAGTTTTTTGACCCTAGGTGAGAGGGTGATGATGGTGAACATGGTGCAGCATGCCATCAAGGCGAAGGCGAGGTCCATGATGCTGACCATCAGCTTGAGAGGTATCATCGCAGCCACGACGATCATTGCCAGATAGTAATAGTTGTACCACTTGACATTGTGGGCACCGAAGAGGTAGTTGGTACACTTCTGGCCGTAGTAGCTGTAGGAGAACATCGTCGAGAAAGCAAAGAAGAAGACAATCACCATCAATAGCAGGTGACCGATACCGGGCAGCAACTGTCCCCAGGCTCCCAGGGCGACGAAGAGGCCCTTGGGATCATCCAGACCGACATAGTTACCGGCAATGATGATAGGAATCGATGTCAAGGTACAAACCAGGCCCGAGTCGATGGCCGGGCCAAGCATGGCAATAAGGCCCTCGCGAATGGGGTCGGTATTCTTGCTGGCACCGTGCATCATCGAGGCAGTACCCACACCAGCCTCGTTGACAAAGGCGGCACGCCTGGCGCCTGTCAAGGCAACAAAGGCGAAGGCTCCAAAGCCTGCCCGCATATCAAAGGCTCCCTCAAAAATCTGACCGAAGACACCAGGAATCTCCCTGAAGTGCATCGCCATGATGACGATGACCAGGATGAGGTAGAGGATGACCATCACAGGCACAATGCGCGAGGCGAACAGGGCAATGCGCTTGATGCCACCCAGGATGACGGCGCCCACGATAGCGACCATAATAAGGCCCATGATGAAACGCAGCGTCAAGGTATTCTCAATGCCCATCGGCGTAGTAAAAATCGTAGTCACAGACTCCACCAGCTGGTTAGCCTGCATGAAGCATAACGTGCCCACAAGGCCAAAGATAGAGAATGCCACAGCCAGCGGTTTCCATTTTTCTCCCAATCCCTTGGTGATGATATACATCGGTCCGCCCTGCACCTCACCGGCGCTGTCACGCCCCTTGTACATGATCGAGAGCGAGCCCTCAAAGAACTTGGTGGACATTCCCACCAGGGCACTCACCCACATCCAGAATACCACGCCAGGTCCACCGATTGTCAAGGCGATGGCGACACCCGCGATGTTGCCCATTCCCACGGTGGCGGCGATAGCGCTCAACAACGCCTGCACCGAGCTGATCTGACCCGATTGCTTGCCCTGGTCGCTAGCCTGCTTCTCGCGCAGGACACGCAGCGCACGCGGCAACCGCCTGATAGATACTGCTCCAGAATACAGGAACAAAAACAGACCTCCACCGATCAAGAGGAAGAAATAGGGATAGCCGCAGACAGCATCGCTGACCGTCACGATCCAGTCACTCAAAGCATTGAGTATGTTTTCCATATCCTTTTCAAGATTTTAATGATTCATTAAGGCAAAGGTACAACCATTTTCCTAATTTACCACGTTTTCAGTAAATGATTTGCAATCGTTTTCAGGCAGTTGTCAAGAAAATCTGCTTCCTAGAGACTGGAAATGAGAAACTTTTACTACCTTTGTCCTCGTACTCATTTAAGAACTGCGCGATTATGAGAAAGAAAAAGAATCTTGCGATCATCAATGATGACCCATGGCTCGAGCCCTACAGCGATGCCATCAACGGACGTCACCAGGACGCCGTGAACAAGATTGCCGAACTGACCGGCGGCACGGGTAACCTCGTGGAGTTTGCCAATGCCTATAACTATTATGGGCTGCACCACACCGCAAATGGCGGCTGGGTGTTCCGCGAATGGGCGCCTAACGCTACCGAGATCTATCTCGTCGGCCAGTTCAACGACTGGCGCGAATGCGCCCCCTATCGCCTCAAGCAACTGGACAACGGCAACTGGGAGATCAAGCTGCCCAAGCGCGCTATGCGCCACGGTGACTTGTACAAGCTGCGCATCCACTGGAATGGAGGTGAGGGAGAACGCATCCCCGCCTACGCTACCCGCGTCGTCCAGGATGACAAGACCTATATCTTCTCAGCCCAGGTGTGGGATCCCGCCGAGACTTACCAGTTCAAAGTCAACAATTTCAAACCCAATACTAAGCCACTGCTCATCTACGAGTGCCACATCGGCATGGCCCAGAACCGCGAGGGCGTAGGCACCTACGAGGAATTCCGCGTGAACGTGCTGCCGCGCATCGTTGCCGACGGCTACAACGCTATCCAGATCATGGCCATCCAGGAGCATCCCTATTACGGCTCCTTCGGCTACCATGTGTCGAGCTTCTATGCTGCCTCCTCGCGCTTCGGCACACCCGAGGAATTGAAGCACCTCATTGATGACGCCCATGCCGCCGGCGTTGCCGTCATCATGGACATCGTCCACTCCCATGCGGTGAAGAATGAGGTCGAGGGACTGGGCTGCTTTGACGGCACGGGTGACCTCTACTTCTACGGTGACGACAAGCGCGAGCATCCCGCATGGGACTCGCTGTGCTTTGACTACGGCAAGAACGCCGTGCTGAATTTCTTGCTGTCCAACTGCAAGTTCTGGCTGGAGGAATACAAGTTTGACGGTTTCCGCTTCGACGGCGTTACCTCGATGCTCTATTATAGCCATGGCTTGGGACAGGCCTTCGGCAGCTATGACGACTACTACAACGGCAGTCAGGACACCAACGCAATCACCTACCTGACCCTGGCCAACGTACTCATCCACGATGTCAATCCCAACGCCATCACTATTGCCGAGGAGATGAGCGGTATGCCGGGTCTGGCACGCACCTTCAAGGACGGCGGCATCGGCTTTGACTACCGCATGGCGATGGGTATCCCCGACTACTGGATCAAGACCATCAAGGAGCGCAAGGACGAGGACTGGAAGCCGACTTCCATCTTCTGGGAACTGACCAACCGCCGCGCCGACGAGAAGACCGTTTCCTATGCCGAGAGCCATGACCAGGCACTCGTGGGCGACAAGACCATCATCTTCCGCCTGATTGACAAGGAGATGTACTGGCACATGATGACCGATGACCATGACGCTACCGTCGATCGTGGCATGGCGCTGCACAAGATGATCAGGTTGGTGACCGCTTCGCTCATCAACGGTGCCTACCTCAACTTCATGGGCAACGAGTGGGGTCATCCCGAGTGGATCGACTTCCCGCGCGAGGGCAACGGCTGGAGTTACAAGTATGCCCGCCGCCAGTGGGACCTCGTGGACCGCGAGGACCTCAAGTACCAGTTCCTCAACAACTGGGACAACGACATGATTCACCTCATCGGCGGCGTGAAGAACTTCCAGAAACTGCCCGTTCGCAAACTGTGGGACAAAGACGATGACCAAGTGCTGGCCTACATGCGCGGCGACCTCGTGTTCGTCTTCAACTTCAGCCCCACCCAGTCCCATGTGGATTATCCCATGCTGGCGCCCGAGGGAGAATATGACGGCGTGTTTGACAGCGACGATGCCCGCTATGGCGGCTATGGCAACATTGACAGCAGCGTGAGTCACTTCACCGAGCACGACGGCCTGTATGCTGACGCCCACCTGGGCTGGCTCAAGCTCTATCTGCCCGCCCGCAGCGCCCAGGTGCTGCGCCTCAAGGCACCCAAACCCCGCACGAAGGCTGCCACTAAAAAGACAACCACCAAGAAGAAATAACCCTTCTCGTCGGTATAAATAAAAAGGTAGTGATGTTTTGTTTTCTCAAGAAACATCACTACCTTTGCCATATTAAAGAAGTATCTATCACAATTGTAGGAGTGTTATTGCCCAATAGATGACAATCCCCGGTAATCCAGTTCACACTTCTCCAGTTTAATGATTAAATGCCGATGAGGACTGCACGGCACACATTAAGAGACATGAAAAAGCTATCAAACCTATTCACAACAATGATGTTGCTTGTGGTGATGTGCTGCATGGCAACAAGTGTTCTCGCTCAGGACAATGCAACAATCAGCACCTGTGACGATGGCATGAATGCCGATGCGTTCGTGAAACCTACTCTCAAGGTATCTGCACCTCAGCGGATGAGTATTCGTACTGGCGATGTAGACCACGACGGACTCATCAACATTAATGATGTAACGGCGCTAATCAACATGCTGTTGAGTGGAGATGCGTTCTATACCGGAGATGTGGACAATGATGGGCACATCGGCATCGAAGATGTTACTACGCTGATTAACATGCTATTAGAGGGTGACTACTCGATGGGGAACAGTCAGGCATTTACATTCCTCCATGAAATCTATAAGTCGATGCACACCTTTGGTTGGTCCACAGGGGGCAACACTCATCAGTGCTTCGGCATCAGTGCTTACAACCTGATGGCCGAGGTCATGGGTGATGACATGATAATGGGAGCTCAAGGAAATGGCTGGTTCTGGTTTGATGCGGCCTATAGCGTGAAGCAACGATATACCTCCCCCGGATGGCGCAGCTTCGACCTGTGGACCGCCTATTATACCTGGATTGCTAATGCCAACTACCTGCTGAATGCTTGCCAATCCATGACCGGCACGTCCGCCGAGAAAGACTATGTTAAGGGTCAGGCCTACGCTATCCGCGCCTACAGCTACTTCATGTTGGCTCAGTCGTTTGCCCGCACCTACAAGGGCCATGAGAATGACCCGTGCGTTCCTCTGTTCACGGGAACCTATTGGAACCGCTCAATTAGTTGTACATCAGCAACCCGTTCAACGGTAGCACAGGTTTATGCTCAGATTGATGCCGACATTGACCAGGCCATCAACTTGTTGAACGGCACCACCCAGCAGAATCCAGTACACATCGGCTATGCAGTGGCTCAGGGATTAAAGGCCCGCATTGCCCTTGTCAAGGAAGACTGGACGACAGCCTATAACTCGGCAGTGGCAGCCATCAACGCCAGCGGCAAGAACATTCAAGAGGTGTCCACATTTATCGGCTTGAACGATGTTACCGCCGGCAACGTTATGTGGGGCGCCGACATCCCCAGTGAGGAAAACAATGAGTATGCCTCACTCTGGTGCCACATGAGTCCCGATTTACCCTATGGCAAGAACGCACCCAAATTGATTTCGCTCTGGCTGTATAATAAGATGAGTAACACCGATACTCGCCGTGCCTGGTGGAAGGATAATAATACGGGAGTTGGCCCCGGAGGCTATGTGCAGCAGAAGTTTAATGTGGTGCCTGGTACCGAGTGGGACGGTGACTACATCTGGATGCGTGTCGAGGAGATGTACCTTACCGCAGCCGAGGCTGCCTGCCGACGTGGGCTGCCGACAACTGCCAAGAATTACCTCACCAGCCTGATGGCCAAGCGTGATCCCAATTACACTTGTTCAAAAACGGGCACCTCACTGGGCACCTTGACCACCGATGAGACTGGCTCGTTGCTGGAAGAAATCCTTATCCAGCGACGCATTGAGCTGTGGGGCGAGGACGGCCGCATCTACACCATCCGTCGCCTGCGTCAGGGCTTTGAGCGCACAAACGAGAATGGTTGGCCCAACGCTCTGTTGCTGTCTAACCGCGCCCTGCAAGACCCCGAGAGTTACGCATGGGTTATGACTATTCCCCAGACAGAGTTCTACAATTATTACTCCAGATTGATTTTTGAGGCAGACCAGAACCCGATAGGCGACTATCCTGAGTCCAACACGCCCGATATAGAGAGGACACCGCAGCACATTTCATTTGTCGAGTCATCGCAAAATCTAGAAATCAGTCCCTCAGAGGATTTAAGAATACCCATCAGCATGACACGACCCAATGCCAGCACTAAGCCTTATGTAGCGCTGATAGTGGTTGAAAACGCCAGCACAAGAAGCATTTATTATGGTTACGTGACTTTTGCCAAGAATTCAAAAACGGCAACAGGTGAAATCCACATCGGAACTCAGGATATAGGTAACACCACCTTTATCGTATCGCTGACCGACCTGGAGATGTCTGTCGCTAACTACAGCCAAAACACGACAACGACTGTCAACGTCAATTGCCACAATATTGACCCCGAAGGACAGAACATCTCCTTTGAGACGGCCGATCAAGTTGAGAATATATCAGCAGACGACGTCTTCTCAAATTATTATGTTGTTACTGTACCGTTGACGCGCGCCATTACAACCCATGCTTATAGGGCATACGTTAACATCAGTGACGAGCAAAACCACGCAGTAATGTATAGTACTGCCGTGAACTTTGCTGCGGGTGAGAGTACCGCAACAGCCTCAGTATATTTCCAAGATATTGAGCCTGGCAATACTTACAGTTGCAAGTTAACCCTCTCAGATGATGACGTGGCAACAGGCGACCCCAACCTCAATCAGATCACGTCAACCACAGTAACTCTCAATTACACCCCCACTCAATGGGTTGCAGCAGGCACTTGCACCTTCACCGACAATTCCTGGGACGAAGAAGATATCCACACTGCCACAGGCGTGCCCATCGAGCACATAGAGGGAACCATCAACTACCGTATCGTGTCGCCATTAGATGCTGCTTATGGCGGCTCATTGGGCAATGCAGGCAAGGGCAATTGGTACTTTTACTTGAATAATGACGGATCCATCTCCCCCGTCGAGGGAACTTGGGAACTTGATTACTGGGGTTATTACGGATACTATACTCCAACTCAGTATCCAGATTATTGCTATGTCGAACAAGATGGCAATACCTATGAGGTAAATTTCTTGTTGTATGGAAATTCCAACCTCTATGCTGGCGGCCATTTCATCTTTACCTGGAACAAATAAACATCAGCAATAAATGATGCTGTGGCATCATGAAATGAGCCCCAAGAGTTAGAAAAAAACTCTTGGGGTTCACTTTTTAGAACACACCTTGTTAACGGTCCTGACTTCGTCAATGATTCACCCAAACTGTTTTATAGGTTCTGTTAGATATTGAACAGCGGTTCAATAGACTTGTGGCGGTCGGTCAGGAACATGGTCTTGGTGAACACCTGGCCATTCTCGGGCATGTTGATGCGGACTGTAATGACGGTTTTCGCGATGTCGATGACTTTGTCAACGCTATGAGGAATGCCGTTCTCCTTGATGAGGCGTTCCAACTCCTTATAAACCTTATAGGCGACGAAGCAGATGCAAACGTGCGCCTCGATGCGCCTGGGTGTGAAGTGGAACATCGGCCGCATCTCGAGCGTGCCTTTTGAGACGCGGAATGCCCGCTCAACGACCCATAGGCCGTGGTACTGTTCAACGACCTGCTTGGGCTCAAGCGATGTGTTGGTGATGTAGCCTTTCAGACCGTCCCATTTGGCATCCTCGGCTATCTTGCTTTCGTTGATTTCGACGGTCACGTCCCTGCTGATCTCCAAAAACTTGTTGTAGCCGCGGCGGTTGACCTGTTCTTTGGTCAGCGTCCCTTTGCTGTAGGCCTTGCGCAGCCGAGCGATGCCCCGCTTGCGGTTATAGGCGTCCTTGTCGGCGCGCTTTTGGGAGTATCCGATGATGAGCCGTTCGTCGCCCTTGCGCACAAGCTCGGCGAACTCCCCGTTGGCTAGCCGCTGGCTGAGTATCCACCCCTTCACGTCTTCCGCCTCGTTCCTTATCCTCGCCCCGATGACGTACTTGTAGCCTGCCTGGCGCAGCATGGCGATATTCCTGCCGTTCATCAGCCCCGAGTCGGCAACGACCACAAAGTCGTTGCCAAGTCCGTAACGCTGCCTGAAGTCGTCTATCATCGGAATCATGGTGTAGCCCTCATACTGCTTGCCGTTGAACACGCTGTACGACAGCGGATAGCCGCCCTCGCTGACCAGCAGGCCCAGCACGACCTGCGTCTCAGCCGTCTTGCCGTCCTTGGAGAAGCCCGGAGAGCGCAATTCGTCCTCTGCGGCTGACTCAAAGTAAAGTGTGGTCACATCGTAGAAGACCAGGCCCAGCCTTCCGCCGAACAGGCTGCGGGTATGCTCGACACTGATGCTTTGGGCCAGTTCCTGCTGCGTGCTGTGGAGCTTGTCCATGTAGCGGTAAATCCGGTTCAGGTCAACGTCCTCGTCATAATAAGACTTGAGATAATCTACCGTGGCCAGTTTGCTGCGCGGCTGGGTCAGACGTGCGATGACCAGATGCCGGAGCACTTCATCCTCTATGGCATTGAAGCCGATACTGTCATAAATCCTGCCCAACAGCAGCTGCGTGCCGTTGATCAGCAGCGAGTCCATGTTGGACACCACACGCTCCGTCTCCTCACGCTCACGCCCGCAGCGGTCGTCAAAGTCTATCAGCTGCTGGCCGCCGTACTCATCAATCCACCGTTTGGCTTTCTTCTGCAGCACATCAGCTTCAGCTTCACTTGCCACTGTGCCGAAGTTCTTGACCTCGGTAAATTTGCCCTGCTGCTTAAGAACAACGACTACACTGATTGTTCCCGTTTTGTTCTTCCTTTTGCGTACAAACATGTGGCAAAGATAAACAAATTCGGGGTCGCATCACCCTTGATTCACCCTAATTCACCCAGTCAGCGCACCTAAATGACTGATAATCAATATCCGCTATCTGATGGCAGAAAAAAGTGATGAAGTCAGGAAATAAACATCAGCAATAAATGATGCTGTGGCATCATGAAATGAGCCCCAAGAGTTAGAAAAAAACTCTTGGGGTTCACTTTTTAGAACACACCTTGTTAACGGTGTATCTCGTTATCGATTGCTGTTACTTCATCACCTTGGTGGTAGTGAAAGTTCCGTCGCTATAGCGGGTCACCACAATGTTCATGCCGTCAAAGGGAGTGCCACTTGACATACCGGAAAGATTATAATAGGTGTGACCGAGCACCTGCTTGTCAACTGCAGGCTGGTCGATGCCAGTATCGGGTGTAGTGGATGTGACGAAACTGAGCATGGGTGCCACGGCGAGCGACAACGGGTCGTCGGAGTTCTTGTACCAAGTGCCGGTCTCAAGGTATTCGTAATTCTCCTCGTCATAGACGAAGTGATAACCGGTGCATTTCTCGCCCTGGTCACGGCGGCACAACAGGATGGCGATATCATCACCGTAATCGTTGGGGAAGGGACCCACGACAGCAAAGAACTCGGTACCGGCAGGAATGTCCACAGGTACGTCAAAGATGAACTCGGTGGCGTTAACCGTAGTCGGGTCATAAGCCAGGTCGCCAGCCTTTACGCTAGTAGCACCCAGCACCTCGTAGGGCATGCCGTCGTCACCGGCAGTCATAATCTTCATCTCGATATCGGCATCGGTCGAGGCTGCAGTGGTCTTGCCGAAGTAAACATTCACCTTTGTGATCTGTGCATCGGTGACGGGAGCATCAAAGTGCTCGGCAAACTCACCGATACCCAGCCAGTTGGTACCAGCATAATTGCCATACCAACCCATCTCCATCATCGTCAAGTCGCTATTCTCCTCGGGGGCGATATTCCAGACTTCCTGTTTACCACCAGCCTGGATGGCAGTGCTCACATATTCATCGACACTAGAGCCCACTTCGTTAGCCACCTCAAGTTTCAGACCATAAGTGCCCTCCTCGAGATAGGTCACGGTGGGATTCTGGTCGGTGCTGGAGGCAACGTCGGTGCCCTCAAAGGTCCACGCCCATGAGGTGGGGTTGCCGGTAGAGGCATCCTTGAAGGTCAAGGGGACATCAGTGGGAACAAACATCATCACCCACGGCGAGAGATAGGCGCCATCGGGCAGCCCGACATGGGCCACAGGAGCCTCGGCTCGAACAACGACATAGGCGGTGCGAGTCTTGGTGTCGGTCGCTGCACCGTCACTAACGGTGAGCGTCACGGCATAGGAACCGGCATGGTTATAGGTCACCACGGGGGTTTGCTCAGTACTGGTTGCGGGTTCGCCGCCCTCAAAGGTCCAGTTCCATGTCATCACATTGCCAGTGGACAGATCCCTGAAGTGTACGCTCTCGCCCTCGTTGATGTTGATGACTGCATCATCACCATCGTTGGCTTGCAGAATCTTGAAGCCGTCGATCGCCTCATCCTCGCCGAAGTCGCCTTGATAGACAAACGAGAACTGTACTTGCTTGCCAGCATACTCTGCAAGGTCAACAGTGAATCGTTCCCAGCTGGGACCGTCATAGCCTGCATTCTGAGCCCACTGGAACTGGTCGATGAGCAGTGTGGATGTGCCGTCAACAATGGCATACAGTTTCCATGCGCCATAAACCAGATAAATGCCACTGGCATAGCAGTAGAACTCGAGCGTGCTATTGGGCTTGATTTCGATAACTGGAGATGTGGCAGTCTCATTTTGGCCGCCAGCATAATCAAGGAGCAACGATGCGACGTTCGTCAGATCAATGGTCCCGAACGACTGCGACCGGTTTCCCTGCCTCCAGGTACTGCTGCTGGTCGACTCATAGGTCCAGGTATCAAACTCACTGGGTGTGTCCCAGCCCATCTGGTAATAGGGTACCGAAGCCTCGTCGGCGGCAAACGATGCCGTCAGCCCTTGTCCCCAAGCGCTCATTGCCATCATAGCGGCAAATAGCATAACAAAAGTAATCTTTTTCATAAGCAACGAATTATAATAATGTTAAAAACTATATTCCGTAAAGATTGTAGTCAAAAATGTATAGCCTTCACTGCTTGGGGGTAACGGGTTGCCACAGGTAGAGCTTGTCGCTGGGGCGGATTTTCTCGGGCACGGCGATAGAGAAGTGTTCGCCCTTGACGGTCTTTTCCACGGGCTTGAGGTCCACACGGATTTCCTCAACAGTCAATGGGATGGCGCCAGTCGTGGGGCCGATGATCCAGACCTCGTCGCCGACGTGCAGCTCACCCGCCTCCATCAGGAATTCGGCAACACCCAATTTGCTGTAGTAGCGGATGCCCTTGGCGGCATAGACTTTTACTCTGGTGGCACTGGAGCCATACTTGGCCGACCACTCGCCCAGGCGCTGGCCCATATAGTAGCCGTCCCAGAAACCGCGGTTGAAGACCTTGCCCAAGCGCTCGTTCCACTCGTCGATGCGCTCGTCGGTATAGGTCCCGTCACAGATGGCACGCAGCGCCTCGTCATAGCAGCCGGCGACGGTGCGGACATATTCGGGACCGCGTGCACGGCCTTCAATCTTGAAGACGGTCACGCCGGCATCCACCATCTTGTTAAGGAAGTGGATGGTCTTGAGATCCTTGGGCGACATGATGTATTTGTTCTCGATATTGAGTTCATCACCGTTGACCAGGTCGGTAACGCGATAGCCGCGACGGCAGATCTGGCGGCAAGCACCGCGATTGGCACTGGTGTTCTCCTGGTGCAGACTCATGTAGCACTTGCCCGAGACAGCCATGCACAGGGCTCCGTGACAGAACATCTCCAACCTGACGCGCTCGCCATGAGGGCCGCGCACGTCATTCTCCTCGATGAAACGGGTGATTCTGGTCACCTGCTCCAAATTTAGCTCACGGGCGAGCACCATGACATCGGCCCACTGGCTGTAGTAGCGCACCGCCTCGCTGTTGCTCACGTTGACCTGGGTGGAGATATGCACCTCCACGCCGATGCTGCGGGCAAACAGGATGGTCGCCATGTCGCTGGCGATGATGGCACTCACCTGGGCATCGCGGGCAGCGGTGACAATCTGCTTCATGTAGTCCATGTCCTCGTCATAGACGATGGTGTTGACCGTCAGGTAGCTTTTCATGCCGTGTTCGTGACACCACTCGGCGATGGTGCGCAGGTCATCGAGCGTGAAGTTGACACTGGAACGCGAGCGCATATTCAGCCCCTCGATACCAAAGTAGATAGCGTCTGCCCCACCCTGATGCGCGGCATATAGTGATTCCCAGGAGCCCACAGGGGCCATGATTTCAAAATCAGATCGTTTCATATTCTTGCTCATTATAAACTACGAATTACGCGAATTAAACTAATTATTGGCATCCGCCTACTCATTCTTATCGAATTTCACTAATGGCATCCGCATTCTTTTTTAAAACCACGAAATTGTGTATTAATTCATTTTGTATAATTCGTGTAATTCGTAGTTTTGTTTCTCATTTGCTTCGTTGTTTGTTGATGTTGCAAAAGCGTTCGGTCTTTAAACTGGTTTCACCGAAATTGGCGAGGATTCCCAGTTCATAGCCAGTGGCTTTCAAATAATTAATGACTTGGACTTTGTCAACATCTGATAACTTGCTGATGGCTTTTAACTCGACAATAATCTTATCGTAGCACACAAAATCAGCGATGTATTCTTGCTGCAAAGGAACTCCTCTGTAGTATATCTTTAAATTGGCTTCTCTTTGGAAAGGAATTCCCTCGGCAATGAATTCGCGTTCTAACGCTTCCTGGTAAACTTTCTCCAAAAATCCACACCCCATTTCACGATGAACTTTCATCATGCACCCAATAATTTTATATGATTCGTTCGGATAGATTACCATGCTTATTAGTTTAATTCGTTATAATTGAATGCGGATGCCTAAATTAGTCAAATTCGCGTAATTCGTAGTTTGAATCAAAATTATCGTTCTTTCTTGCCGGTGAGGATGCCCTTGATGTCGTAGAGTTTGTTCAGGGCCTCGACAGGCGTGAGGTTGTTGATGTCGATGGTGAGGATTTCGTCGCGAATCTGGCTCAAGACAGGGTCATCGAGCTGGAAGATAGACAACTGGTAGCCCGAGCGGTTGCTGGCGACATCACCCAGGTCCTTGGTCAAGGCGTTGTCGTTGCGGTTATTGGTCTCGAGCTGCTTGAGCACCTCATTGGCACGCTTGACAATCGATGGCGGCATACCTGCCAACTTGGCAACGTGGATACCGAAACTGTGCTCACTGCCACCCTTGACCAACTGGCGCACAAACACCACCTTGCCGTTGATCTCCTTGACGCTCACATTGTAGTTCACGATGCGCTTGAAGGATTTCTCCATCTCGTTCAACTCGTGGTAGTGGGTAGCGAATAAGGTCTTGGGATGAGCGGCGTGCTCATGGATGTGCTCGACGATGCTCCAGGCAATGGAGATACCGTCATAGGTGCTCGTGCCACGGCCCAACTCGTCGAACAGGATGAGGCTCCTCTGGCTCATGTTGTTGAGAATGGCGGCGGCCTCGGTCATCTCGACCATGAAAGTCGATTCTCCCAGCGAAATGTTATCGCTCGCACCCACACGGGTGAAAATCTTGTCCACCACACCGATGCGTGCCTGCTGGGCAGGAACAAAACTTCCCATCTGCGCCATCAGGGTGATGAGCGCCGTCTGGCGCAGCAATGCCGACTTACCCGCCATGTTGGGACCCGTGATGATGATAATCTGCTGGTCATCGTTACTCAAGCGGATGCTGTTGGGCACATAGGTCTCGCCAGGCGGCAACTGGCACTCGATGACGGGGTGACGACCCATCGCGATATCTATGTCCAGGCTATCATCCAGCACGGGACGGTTGTAGCGGTTCTCCATCGCCACGCGCGTCAAGGCGTTGAGGCAGTCAAGTTGGGCAATGATTGCGCTATCATTTTGGATAGCAGGGATATACTCGGTCACAGCCGTCACCAGCTCATTGAACAGGCGACCCTCGATAATGAGGATCTTTTCCTCGGCACCCAGGATTTTCTCTTCATATTCCTTGAGTTCCTGGGTCACATATCGCTCGGCATTGACCAGCGTCTGCTTGCGTATCCATTCGGGCGGCACCTTATCCTTGTGGGTATTGCGCACCTCAATGTAGTAGCCGAACACATTATTATAAGCTATCTTCAGGCTGGGAATGCCCGTCTGGTCGCTGAGCGAACGCTGCATCGCCACTAGGTAGTCCTTACCGCTGCTCGAGATGTCACGCAATTCGTCAAGCTGGGCATCCACGCCACGGCAGATGATGTTGCCGCGGTTGGTCTGGTTGGGAGCATCGGGATTGATTTCGCGCTCGATGCGGTCACGGATCAATGCACAAGGATTCAACTGTTCGCCCAGGGCGCGCAGCACTTCACAGGATGACTGCGAGCAATACTGCTTGATGGGCTCAATGGCCTGCAGGGCACTCTTGAGCTGGACCAATTCGCGTGGAGTGATGCGACCCACGGCAGCCTTGGAGGTCAAGCGTTCCAGGTCGCCGATGAGTTCAAGGCGCTCCTTGATGAGTTCGCGCCCATCGGGGTCGCGCATGAAGTGTTCCACCACATCCAGGCGACGGTTGATGGCCTTGACATCCTGAAGCGGGAAGAGCACCCAACGACGCATCATGCGGCCACCCATCGGCGAGATGGTGCGGTCGATGACACCAAGCAACGACTTGCCGTCATCGTTCATGGGTGCCACGAGTTCCAGATTGCGGATCGTGAATTTGTCCAAGCGCACATACCGCTCCGCCTCGATGCGGGACAAGTGGGTGATGTGACCCAGCTGAGTGTGCTGCGTGATGTCGAGGTAGTGCAGGATGGCACCACTGGCAATGATGGCGTTGTCCATGCCCGTGATGCCGAAGCCCTTGAGGTTCTGGGTCTCGAAGTGCTTGAGCAAGCGGTCGTTGGCCGCATCAAAGGTGAACACCCAGTCCTCGAGGTCAAACGTCAGGTATCGCGACGAGAAGGTCGCGGCAAAGCGCTGACGGTTGCTGCGCTCGATGAGCACCTCCTTGGGTGAAAAATTGACCAGCAACTTGTCCACATACTCCTCATTGCCCTCGGCAGTGAGGAACTCACCGGTACTGATATCAAGGAAAGCCACACCCAGCATCTTCTTGCCGAAATGCACCGCGGCAAGGAAGTTGTTCTCCTTGCGGTCGAGCATCGTGCCGCCCACGACCACGCCGGGCGTCACCAGTTCGGTGATTCCGCGTTTAACGAGTTTCTTGGTCAGCTTGGGATCTTCCAATTGGTCACAGATGGCAACGCGCTTGCCTGCGCGCACCAGCTTGGGCAGATAGGTGTCCAGTGCATGGTGCGGGAAACCGGCCATCTCGGTCGCTGCCGCGGCGCCGTTGCTGCGGCGCGTGAGCGTGATGCCCAGAATCTCGCTGGCGGTCACTGCATCCTCTAGGTAGGTCTCATAGAAGTCTCCCACACGGAATAGCAGGATGGCGTCGGGATGTTTGGACTTCATCTCGACAAACTGTTTCATCATCGGTGTATTCAGCGGATCCTTGGCCATCTTGTGTCTCTTTTTCTTTAATTATAACTTGCAAAATTACTAAAAAGTTTTCAGTTCTCAGTTTTCAGTTTTCAGTTTTTTAGTTGAGCGTTGGGATGATCCATGAGGGAGGACCTGCCAGAATTGGGGCAGAATTTTGACAGGCACGGTTTTTGCCAACTTCAAGGGTGATGTTTATCTATACTTATACCGAAGCCGAGGGTACCGAGTCACGCCGAGTGGCTGGGTACATCGACCATATATTGAAGCCCGCCTTTGGCGACAGGCCAGGAGCTAACGGGCGCCAGAGCACAGGGCCACAGCTCAGTGCCAGAATGCTGCAAGAGTATGAAGCAGCCCGCAACGAACTGATCAACGGCATTGTCACCCCCGAGATGGTCCAGCTTGTGGACATGGGCAATTATGGCATCGGCCTGAACGTGAAATCACCCTGCGGACTGACATTATGTCATGCAGTGCAGGGCAACAACGTGAGGGCACGCATTGATGTCGAGGATCTGCATTACCACCAGCAGTGGAGTGGAGCACCGATGGAGGTGATCGACCGCAGCCGTGTCGTGGAATCCTCCCAGGTATTCCTGGAACATGCCGCCGAGTGGAAAGAGCAGCTTGCCGCCGCCTTCAAGGCCGACAGCAAGGGCGTGAAAATGCGTAACATGGCGATGAACAACATGGACGCCTATCTCGCTCGATACTTCGACGGGACAGGCATCACTTACTATTGTGACAAGCGCCATGCCGACGGCCACAAGGCACGACTGCTCATCCACTTGAACCGTTTTAAGACATTGGACCTGCCCATCCCCCACGATGACTTCATCAACCACCTGGACCTGGTCAAGCCCTATATGGTAGAATTTGCCTATATGGCACGCGACGGACGGTTCACCGTGCGCAGCGAAGTGCGTGATGACTGGCAGCACGCACCACAAGCCAACAATGAGCCAAGTGCCGAGGCGACTCAGCAACAGGGCATCAAGAAGTGGCTGCACCGACTTCTTGACGGCGACAAGAAGTCTACCGAAGATGCACCCAAGTCCGACCTGCAGCTGCGGGTGGACGACTTCTTCCAGGACAAGAAATGGCAATATCACCTCACCGAGGAAGAGGATAATGAGGAAGACAAGGTGAAAGGACGTTGTGAGCTGCACATCCGCCTGAGCCGCGGCAAGGCCATGATCATCGACCTGGACAACTGTAGCGACATCGAGGCGCGCATCAGGCACGACATGACCTATATCCCTCGCCTGGCCGAACTCGCCAAAATGTTCCCCTACAGCCTCACCGGCCCCCGCAAGAAAATCGAGTGGATCACCTCCCCAAGAGAAGAAAGTTAAATCATCAACATCCCCACTAAACTCTAAACTCTAAACACTAAACTATATATGGCTATCACCATCAACACCGGCGACCTCAAGACGATTCTCGAGACCACGCCATCGACACAGAACATCCTGCTCGTGGGAAAACACGGCATCGGCAAGAGCGAAATCATCACGCGCCACTTCGAGGACCAGGGCATTCCCGTCATTGCCTTGTTCCTGGGGCAGATGAGTGACCCGGGCGACCTGATCGGTCTGCCCAACAAGGACGAAGCGACCGGCAAGACCGAGTTCATGCCGCCCTACTGGTTCCCCATGGACGACAAGCCCGTGGTGCTCTTCCTGGACGAGATGAACCGCGCCCGACCCGAAATCCTGCAATCGGTCATGGACCTGTCCCTCAACCGCAAACTTGCGGGACGCTCGTTGCCCCCCGGCAGCCGCGTCATCGCTGCCGTCAACGATGGCGAGGAGTATCAGCTCACCGACCTTGACCCGGCACTGGTATCGCGCTTCAACGTCTATTTCTTCTCCCCCACTGTGGGTGAGTGGCTCTTCTGGGCCAAGCAACACGGCGTGGACCAGCGTGTCATCACCTTCATCGAGGAACACCCCGATGAGCTGGAGAAAAACGTGGACATCAACAAGGGCACCTTTGACAAGACGCCCGACCGCCGCGCTTGGGTACGCGTATCGGGCCTACTCCAGGGCATGACCTTGAGCACCGACACCGATATGAACCGCCTGGCCAAGATGATTACCGGCGTGATCGGTGCCCGTTCGGCATCGATGTTCATCCAGTCGCTCAACCAGTCGAGGATGCTCACGGCGCGCGAGGTGCTGCGTGACTTCGTCGGTTGCCAGAACGAATTGTCCTCCTACACCATGCCGCAGATCGCCATCATCAACGAGGGCATCTACCAGACCCTGGAACTGGGCGTGAAGAAGGACGAGAGCGAGGCTGTCAGCCACAACCTGGTCCGCTACATCAAGTGGATGCTGGGCAACGGGCGCCAGGAGGCGATTGCCCACTTCGCATCATTCTTTGAGAATGCGACCTACCCCAATGCCAATGCCTACATCATGATGGACTGCCGCGAAGCGCTGCAGTTGATTAACCAGATGATTGCCAACCTATGACCGTCGGCGAACGCATAAAGACGATTTCCCACGACTGGTTCCTCACCGAGCCGCTCATCTTTGCCGTGCTGTGTACCCATGCGTTGAAGCGCAACGACAACATGGGCTGCGACATGCGGTGCGGCAAGGGCCTCATCGAGTACAACCCCGAACGGCTGGAGCACTTCAATGACAACCAGCTGGCTCTCAGGCTCAAGGCCGAGGTGGTGCGCATCATCCTCAAGCATCCCTACCAACGCCAGCCCTACAATCCGCGTCGCGACGTGATGCGCCTGTCGAGCGACCTGACGTTGTGTGACAATCTGGAGGGCATGGACACCATCGGGCTAGAACCGCCACGCATCTTCGACGTCCCGCGCGACCAAGCTTTTGAGCAGTACTACTCGCTCATGGCCGAGCAGGTGCTGCAATTGGAACAGGACGACGAGGGCGACGGCATACCCATCGACATGGACCTGCCAGGCAAAACAAAAGGCGATGGCGACAGTGACGACAATGGCAGCGGTAATGGATTGACCGACAGCCTGCTGGATGCCGATGCCGGAGCCTCGTTATGGGAAGAAGATGAACTGATGACCGAAAAGGTCAATCACGAGATTGAAACCGCCCAGCGGTGCAACCAGTGGGGCTCACTTTCTGGCGAACTCAAAGCCTTGATCGAGAGCACTCTGGTGAGCAAGCAGAACTTCCGCGCCATCCTGAGCCAGTTCCGCGCCAGCATCCTGAGCAGCAAGCGCCACCTGACGCGCATGCGACCTAACCGTCGCTACGGCTTTGACGCCATGGGCAGCCAATATGCCTACAGCACACGACTGCTCGTCGCCGTCGATGTCAGCGGCAGCGTGCCCGACGAGGACATCAAGAAATTTCTCGCCGTCATCAACCGCTTTTTCAAGCAGGGCATCGAGCAGATCGAGGTCATCGAGTTTGATAGCCAGATCACGACAGAAAAACCCCTCAAACTCAAGCAGGCGGCCAACGGCATCCGTGTCATCGGCCGCGGCGGCACCAACTTCCAGCCCGCCATCGACTTCTACTACGAGCACGAGGAATATGACGGCCTGGTGTTCCTCACCGACGGCTATGCCGCCATCCCCAAGCTACCCGACGACAAGCGCCACAAGCCCCTCGCCTGGATCCTCACCGCCCAGGGCGGCAACGAGGACAACCTCAAGCCCCTGGGCCCCGTCGTCCGCATCACCGGCCTGTAATCCGCATCACATAACCCCACAGGAAGAAATCTGATAAGAGTGCTAAAACGAGCAAAATTTCATCGTTTTAGCACTCTCATTTGTATAGCCTATAATCCCCCTGAAGAATCAAAACGACCCATATACCCCAACTTTGAAACAAAAATCACTGCAATATACCCGAATTTTACAACATTTTCAAGGCAAATATACCCGAATTTTAAAACAATTATTGTATCTTTGCACCTGAAAATAAAAGCATTATTAAAATGATACAACGAGAAGCTCTAAAATTTCTGCGTTCGTGGCGCAATGCCCCTCACAGGAAACCCTTGGTACTGCGTGGAGCTCGGCAGGTAGGCAAGACCACCATCATCAATGAATTTGCACGAGAGTTCGACAACTACTTGTACTTAAACATGGAGCTGGCCGAGGACAAACGACCATTTGAACTCGAACAGCCGGTCAATGATATGGTTGACCTGTTGTTTGCCCGCAAAGGCATCGTTCGCGACAAAGGCGAAACACTGATGTTCATCGATGAGATACAACAGTCGCCACAAGCAATGGCGATGTTGAGGTATTTGTATGAGAAACTGCCCCAACTGCATGTTGTCGCTGCCGGATCGTTATTGGAAAACATTGTAGACATCAAAGCTAGTTTTCCTGTAGGCAGAGTCGATTATCTGCCTATACGTCCTTGCTCATTCCGAGAATTTCTCTCGGCCATCAACCGTGCACCTGAAATGACTGAAATAAAGCCTGAACTCACACGGTCGTTCCATACCGAGTACATGGCGCTGTTCAACCAATATTGCATCGTGGGTGGCATGCCCGAGGTCGTTCAATACTATGCTGATACGCACGATATGGTCAATATGGACCGCATCTGCGCTCAACTGCTGCGTGGCTATCTTGACGATGTCGAGAAATACTGCCGTGGCAACAAACTCACCGAGGTTGTCCGTTTTATCATCCGTCACGGATGGAACGAGGCAGGAAGTATCGTCACGCTTGGCAACTTTGGCGAATCGCAATACAAGTCACGCGAAGTGGGGGAAGCTTTCCAATTGTTACAAAAGGCTATGCTAGTTGAGCTAGCTCATCCTTCAACATCAGCACAACTGCCGGCCATTCCCGAGATGAAACGTATGCCAAAACTTTTTTGGTTTGATACCGGCATGGTCAACTATGCAGCTGGCATACGCAAAGAACTCATCGGCGCCAATGATATCCTCGACGTGTGGCGAGGTCGCATCGGCGAACAAATCGTGGCCCAAGAATTACTGGCCACAAATAACGATATCAACACTCACCGCACTTTCTGGACTAGCGGCAAGGGCAAGAGCGGTGCCGAGGTTGACCTCACCTGGATCGTTGACTCTAAACTCATACCCATTGAAGTCAAAACCGGCCATAATGCCCACTTAAAATCATTACATTCATTCATGGACGCATCACCCATTGACGTAGCCGTTAGAGTGTGGTCTGGTCCATTCTCGGTTGACGATGTGCAGACCTCCTTAAAGCACAAAAAATTCCGCCTCATCAACCTTCCCTTCTATCTCGTCTGGAACCTTGAAAGCATCGTCCGCAAGGAATTAGAGCGAGAAAGCGGAGCATAATAAAAACTTTTTTGCTAATTTTGCAGGTTAAAACACTGAATTGATATGAAGAAAGACGACGACGAACTGGAAGGCAAGGAGCCTCAGGAGCCCGCCGAGGACAATACTACGGACAACGGCAACGCTGGCGACACCCCCACCCCCGATGGCGGTGAGAATGGTGACGGCGGCGGTGAGCCACAGGCCCATTCCTCCTACCAGGTACCTAAAGATAAAAAACTGCAGCTCAGCGGCATGTATGAGAACTGGTTTCTCGACTATGCCTCCTATGTGATTCTCGAGCGCGCCGTGCCCCACATCGAGGACGGCTTCAAGCCCGTGCAACGCCGCATCATGCACGCCATGAAGGAAGCCGACGACGGCCACTTCAACAAGGTCGCCAATATCGTGGGCTTGACGATGCAGTATCACCCCCACGGTGATGCCTCGATCTACAGCGCGCTGGTACAGCTGGGCCAGAAGGAACTGCTCATCGACACCCAGGGTAACTGGGGTAACATCCTCACGGGCGACGGTGCGGCTGCCGGCCGTTACATCGAGGCCCGCCTGAGCGAGTTTGCCCTCGATGCGGTCTACAACCCCAAGGTCACCGACTGGGGCCTGTCCTATGACGGCCGCAAGCGCGAACCGCTGACGCTGCCCGCCAAGTTCCCGCTGCTGTTGACGCAGGGTGCCGAGGGCATCGCCGTCGGCTTGTCGTGCAAGATCCTGCCCCACAACTTCAACGAGGTCTGTGATGCAGCCATCAGCTACCTGCGCGACGAGGAGTTCCACCTCTACCCCGACTTCCAGACGGGCGGCTACATCGACGTGAGCCACTACAACGACGGCGAGCGCGGCGGCTATGTGCGCGTGCGTGCCAAGATCGAGAAACTTGACAACAAGACGCTACTGGTCAAGGACGTACCCTACGGCAAGACCACGGGCACGGTCATCGAGTCCATCCTCAAGGCCGGCGAACGCGGCAAGATAAAAATCCGCAAGGTTGAGGACAACACCAGCGCCACTGCCGAGATCATTGTCTCCCTGCAGGCGGGCACGAGCAGCGACATTGCTATCGATGCCCTGTATGCCTTCACCGACTGCGAAATCTCCATCTGGCCCAACTGCTGTGTCATCAAGGACCAGAAGCCCCAGTTCCTCACCGTGAGCGACGTGCTGCGCTACAGCGTGGACCGCACCCGCGAGATCCTGCGCCAGGAGCTGCAGATCACCCGCGGCGAGACGATGGAGACCCTGCATAACGTGTCGCTGGAGAAAATCTTCATCGAGGAGCGCATCTACAAGGACAAGGAATTTGAGAACGCCAAGGATCAGGAACGCGCACTCAAGCACATCGACAAGCGCTTGAAACCCTTCAAGCCGCAGTTCTACCGCGAGATCACCCAGGATGACCTGCTGCGCCTGCTCGAAATCCCGATGAAGCGCATCATCAAGTACAACAGCGACAAGGCCGACGAGAACATCGCACGCCTGAAGGAGCGCATCGAGGACATCGACGACAAGCTGGCCCACCTGACCGACTACACCATCAAATGGTTTGAGGGCTTGAAGACCAAGTATGGCGCCAAGTACCCACGCCGCACCATCATCCGCGAGTTTGACACGATCGTCGCCAGCAAGGTCGCAGAGGCCAACCAGAAGCTCTACATCAACCGCGCCGACGGTTTCATCGGCACGGGCCTGAAGAAAGACGAGTTCGTCTGCAACTGCTCGGACATCGACGACATCATCATCTTCTACAAGGACGGCAAGTTCAAGGTCATCAAGGTCGCCGAGAAGATCTACGTCGGCAAGAACATCCTCTACCTGAATGTGTTCAAGAAGGGCGATGACCGCACAATATATAATGTGCTGTACCTGGACGGCCGCGGTGGCACGACCTACATGAAACGCTTTGCTGTCACGGGCATCACGCGCGACAAGGAGTATGACATCACCCAGGGCAAACCGGGCAGCAAGATCACCTGGTTCACCGCCAATCCCAACGGCGAAGCCGAGGTGCTGCGCATCACCCTCAAGCCCAAGTTCAGGCTCAAGATCTTACAGTTTGACGTGGACCTTGCCGAACTGGCCATCAAGGGCAAGCAAGCGCGCGGTAACATCGTGACCAAGAACGAGGTACACCGCATCTCATTGAAGGAGGCGGGACAGTCCACACTGGGTGACCGCGAGGTGTGGTTCGACCCCGATATCCTACGCATCAACTACGAGGGCCACGGCCGTTCGTTGGGTCTGTTCGGCGGCGAGGACCGCATCCTGGTCATCATGCAGGGCGGCGAGTTCTACACCACGAGTGCCGAGGCGACCAACCACTATGACGAGGGCATCATGCGCATCGAGAAGTTTATACCCGACAAGGTGTGGACGGCTGTGCTCGACGATGCCGACCAGGGCCACCCCTACGTGAAGCGCTTCACCCTCGAGGACAACACCAAGAAGCAGAGCTTCATCGGCACCAACCCCGAGTCAAAATTGCTGCTGCTCAGCGACGAACCTTGCCCGCGCTTTGAGGTCAAGATGGGTGGTGATGATGCTCAACGCGAACCGTTTATCATTGATGCCGAGGAGTTTATCGGTGTTAAGACCTTCAAGGCCAAGGGACGCCGCGTGACCAACTGGACGGTGGACACCATCACCGAGATTGAGCCGCGCGAGCCGGCACCCGTCGAGGAGCCCACTCCCGCTGATGACGACACGCCTGCACCTGACGCCGACACGCCCCCTGCCGACGGCATTAGCCAGGACGAGGTGCTTGACAGCTTCACCGGGCAACAACGCATCCCCTTCGAGGACTAGTATAAATAAACTACCTATTCGGCTATTTATACAAATCTAAGGCATCTGCGCTCCTGACCTCACGCTAAGTCGCAAAGTTTGTTTTTTGATTTCTCGTGCATAGCACAATCGTTATAACAGATGAAAAAAAGAATTTTCTTTGATTTCTCGTGCGCAGCACGATCCATATTGTTGCTGGCAGTTGTTGTGGCCTTGTCAGCGAATGGACAGGAGCGGGTGTCCTTGTTCACGGTTGATGCGGGTTTTGCATCCATCCACGACAGCTATCTGACACCCATCACCTACAACGGCTTGGACCTGGGAATAGGCTATGAAGCCATGCGCAGCGTCCGTGATGACAAGTGGTTGTGGCAACTGCAGGTCGGCGCCGACTACAACTACGTCGAGAACGAGGCCCAGAACAACGAGCTATACAAACTGATGGGCGATATCACCTTCGACATGCAGCGGAGCTGGCGACAACTCATCGCCCACCGGGTGGACGTGAGTGTGGGCCCGATGACGCAGCTGCGCGCCGGCATCATCTACAACAATGCTAACAGCAACAATCCGGTGTCAGTCCGTGCTCACTGGAACCTGGGAGTCACCGCCATGGCAGCAATGCCCACCCGCCTGTGGCGGCTACCCATCACCCTGCGCTATCAAGCCCAACTGCCCGTAGCAGGCGTGTTCTTCGCGCCCGAGTATGACGAGAGTTACTACGAGATCTACCTGGGTAACCACAAGAACCTCGCCCACTTGGGATGGTGGGGTAACCGCCTGGACATGAGCCACTACCTGGGTGCCGACCTGCACCTGGGCAAGACGACCCTGCGCATCGGCTACCGCACCCGCCTCGAGCACTGGACCGTCAACCACCTCAAGGTCCACGACGTGTCCCACTCCCTCGTCCTCGGCATCGGCCGATAACTTTTTAAACTACGAATTACGCGAACCTTTAGCTCGGCGAAGCCAATTTAACTAATTAGCATCCGCACTCAATTATTACGAATTAAACAAACTACAGAATCTATGATAGTTTATCCCAAAGAATCATACGACATCATCGGATGCATGATGACAGTTCATCGTGAACTGGGATGCGGCTTTTTGGAGAAGGTTTACCAGGAAGCGCTAGAGCGCGAATTCATAGCAAATGGGATTCCATATAAGAGAGAAGTCAGTCTGAAGATTTTTTATAAAGGAATCCCTCTACAACAAGATTATATTGCCGATTTTGTGTGTTACGATAAGATCATTGTGCAGTTGAAAGCTCTCAGCAGATTATCGGATGTTGAGAAAGCCCAAGTAATTAATTATTTGAAAGCTACTGGCTATGAGTTGGGAATTCTCGCAAACTTTGGAGAAACAAGTTTAAAAACCGAACGTTTCTGCAACATCAATAAAACTGCACAAAATATAGATGGCACCAATCAGTGAAACCATTAAAAACATGAATGCTGATGCCATTAGTGAGATTCGAAACAATAAGTACGCTGATGCAATTCGTGAAATTCGACAAGAATAAGTACGCGGATGCCAATAATTAGTATAATTCGTGTAATTCGTAGTTTATAGAATTCGTAGTTTAATCTGAAGGCAATGAAAAGAATAATACTATACTTTGTAGTTTCTGTCGTGTTGGGTGGGTGTACCTATCAGGACGAGTTCCAGCACGACCAGGTGGGCAACTTCGAGGCGCTGTGGACCATCATGGACGAGCACTACAGCTTCTTTGACTACAAGCAGGTGGACTGGAACGAGGTGCACCAGCGCTACCGCCGCCTCGTCTCCAACGACATGACCGACCGCGAGCTCTTCGACATCTGCGGCGACATGCTCAAGGAGCTGCGCGACGGCCACACCAACCTCATCGCCAGCCACGACGTGTCGCGCTACTGGGTGTGGGAGCAGTGGCCCGTCAACTACGACGAA